>Ga0209979_1001937_pt1 | contig 21057 bp, 23 predicted proteins | sample AnhtaG_FD_183114 | JGI IMG/M metagenome (GOLD analysis project Ga0209979, IMG submission 183114) | Deep subsurface microbial communities from Anholt, Denmark to uncover new lineages of life (NeLLi) - Anholt_01485 metaG (SPAdes) (version 2) | ecosystem: Environmental > Aquatic > Marine > Oceanic...
AATAATATCGGAGCACTTCTGTACCTGTGGGGAACGACGCTCACCGTGGACGAGGCCCGGGTGGACAGTCTGGGGCTAACTTTCACCCCTCTGTTCGAAACCAGCCCGGAGAGCTGGAGCATCCCCTTCACGTTGAGGCCTCTGCTGCCCGGGGATATAAACCCCCGGGAGCACGATTTCACCGGCAAACAGCTCTTGGCGATGCTTTTGACCGGTCAGTTTCCGCAAGCCTTTGAGGGGAAGGCACCACCCTGGCCCGAGCTGCCAGGCGACACCGAGGAGGAGGCTAAGGAGGAAAGAGAAGAGCTCGAGCCGATCGTTCCCAGACCAGGGAAGCTGCTCCTCACCGGATGTGCGGAGATGTTCAGCAACAACCTCATCAGTGCTTACGGCAACGGCCTCTTTTTCATAAACGCCGTTGACGCTCTGACCCTGGGAGAGGAGCTCATCAACATCAGAACCAAGTTTCAGACCTCCAGGCTGATAAAGAAGACCTCCCCGGGAACCAAGATCCTCTACAGATTTCTGGTGGTGCTCTTGGTGCCTCTGATTTTAGCGGTGATTGGAATCGTCCGGTATATCTTCCGTCGGCGTCGCCGGGAGGCCTATCAACGCCTCATAAGCTCGGAGGGGTGAGAGCCAAGTCGGGAGAGATTGAGATGAAGAAGAAAACGTTGTACACTCTACTTGGGGCTCTGGTAGTCCTCGTAATCATCTATCTGATTCAGCTCAGCACCCACACCAGACTTAGCGTGAAGGAGAGCAGCGTCGAGATTTTCCCGGATTTCTCCCCAAACGCGGTTGCCAAAATCGCAGCCTACCAGGACACCGCCGCTGAGAAGAGGCTGGTTTTAGAGAAATCCCACGGCCGCTGGGTGGTGAAAAGCAACTTCAACGCCAAGGCCCAGGAGAATCAAGTCGAAAAGCTTTTGGAAACCTTGAAGGGGATGCGAGGCCAACTCCGCTCCACCAAGGAGGAACTCCTCTCTGATTTCGAGATCGGGGAAGAGGAGACATTTCATCTGGTGCTCTATGATGAAGAGGGAACGGAGCTGAATCACCTCCTGGTGGGGAAAAAGGGGCCCGACTGGAAGAGCTCTTTTGTGAGGCGTTCCGGGGAGAGCAACGTTTATCTGGTCAACGAAAACCTCCTCACCCAGTTTGGAGTCTACGGCGAGGGGGAAAGAGAGCTCGACTTCAATAGGTGGACCGACCTGAAGGTCTTCGACTTCACGGAGAAAGAGTTGACCCGGATGGCGATCAACACCCCCAAGAGAAAAAGGGTGTTTGAGAAGAGAGAGGAAACACCGGGGATCAGCGAGGATACCACTGAAGTCCAGACACCTATGCTGCCAACAATCGAATATGAATGGGTGCAAACCCTCCCCAATTACGAGAGCCTGGAGGAGAGAAAGATCACCAATCTCGCGAGGGCGTTGGCGAACCTGCGGGCCTCCGAGGTGGTGGATCCCACTCAGGTGGGGAAATACGGTCTATCGAAACCCTACTATACGGTGGAGTTGACCTTAGAGGAGGGTCGCTCTCTGGTTTTTTCCGTCGGGGAGCTCAGTGACAAGAAAGCCGAGAGCAGATATTGCCGGAGCTCGGAGTCGGATCTGGTCTACATCATTCCCAAGTTCCAGTTCGAGAATATCTTCGAGAGGCCCTTCAGTAAGTAGCCGTTGATCGAACCGGCAGCGACCTTGAACCTCACCCTCGGAATCTCCCCGGCGGCCTTCTGCACAGTCAAAAATGAAAGGGAGAAACCGATTCGGTTTCTCCCTCCGTTGAAAGCAGTCTGACCGGACACCGGTCCGGTTGGCTCTCCCTATTTTAGCAGAATCATCCGGTTCATATCCGAGAAGCCTCCGGCAGTCAATTTGTAGAAGTAGACTCCGGAGGGGAATGCGGTGGCGTTCCACACCACTTTTCTGTGTCCGGCCTGCTGCCGAGCGTCCACCAGGGTGTCGATCCTCTGACCGAGCAGGTCGTATACCTCCAGCCTGACATGACCGGAGCGCGGCAACTGATAGCTGATAGCGGTGGCGGCATTGAAGGGGTTGGGGTAATTCTGAAGGAGGAAAACCCTCTTGGGCAGATCGGCCCCCGCCAGATTTTCGACCTCGGTCATGTAAGGTATGCCTCCCATGTCCTCTCCACCTCTGCCGGCGCCGATGCAGGGGGAACCTCCGTCCAGGCGGTAATCGTGATTTGGGGCGTCAACGAAAAGCGGGTCTTCGTGAATCTCTCCCGTACCGGGATACGGAGCAAACGGCTCCGGACCGCCACCTCACCCCTCGCAGAGCACGATGTAGTTCCCCTGAGGATTGTTCCACAGGTCGTTGTAGGCGATATACTCGGGAAGATAGCCCTCTTTGCAGTAAATGCCGTATCCGTTGTTCACGATGATGTTGCTGTAAATCTCGAGACCATTGCCCAGGTTGATATCGTAGGAGCGGATACCATGGTCTGTGGCTCCCACGATGGTGTTGTTCGCTGCCGTCCCGGAGGAGGAAGACCCATAGAGGATGCCGACCATGTTGGCCTCGATAACTAAATGGTCGATATCGACCAAAGCTCCAAAGGCCGCGATGGCGTGAGCGTTCCCCTCCGAAACCACCAGGGCTCCGTTGCCGTGGACACAAACCGTGAGATAGCCGCTTATCCACAGATCCCCGATGTATGTCTGTTGGCCATCAAGCACCATCAGCTTGTCGTAACCCTCTCCGGGAGTGGCGTTCTCGTAAACCTCCTGTAGACTCACGGCGGCAAAGCCGGTCTGAGCGAAGAGGAGTCCGAGGCCAATCACGGCCACCAGGAATGAGAATTGAAAACTGGTTTTTACGTTCACTGTCGAGATCACCTCACCTTTCCTTTCTCAACCGGATTCTATCTTTTCACTCTCTCTTATTTTCGTCTCTACCTATACCTGATTCCACCATAATATACGTTTGTATCGAGAAATTGAGAGGATTTCTTGCGTCCACTCCGTGCCAGATTTATTTCACAAAAAGCATCCTCCTGGTTTCGGTGTAGTCTCCCACCGTCAGCTTGTAAAAGTAAACGCCGGAGGAGACTCTGGAGGCCTCCCAGCTAACCGATTTGTATCCCGCCTCCTGCCAGGTGTCAACCAAGGTCTCCACCTTCTCGCCGAGAAGAGTGAAGACCTCCAGCTTGACCTTCCCGCCGGAGGAAACCTCGTAGTTGATGGTGGTAGCGCTGTTGAAGGGGTTGGGGTAGTTGCCCCGAAGCGAAGCCGTGACCGGCAGGTGCAGCTCCGGAACCTCCTCGAACCAGTCATTGACCGACCACCTACCTCCGGTTGACTCGCCGGCCTTGGAGAAGGCGAAGGAGGAGCTGTCCATCTTATCGGGGTAGTTCCCGACATAACCTATATAGTAGTAATCGCCCTCCGGAGCAAAGCCGGGAACACTCTGGGACAGATTCGGGCGGTAGATGGTCTGATGCGGGGCGAGATGAATACTGCGCTTGATAAGCGGTCCGTAATGACCCACACCGGGAACATCTGCCATCGTCCAGACCTCGACCTCCACTGCCATGTCGCTGTTGTTGGCGATGGTGGCTTCGAAGCTGAACCTTCCCCCCTCGGGCGGGATTATGATGGGCGGATTCTTCGGAGTTATGGTGACCTCTGCCACGTGGTAGAAAAAGAGCGCTCCCATATCTGCAACGGTGCCATCCGGGTCCGGAGGCGAGGCAGGATTCCCGACGTCAATGCAAGGGGAACCCAGGCTTAAACGATAATCCTGTCCCGAGGCATCTCTGAAGAGTGGGTCTTCGTGGATTTCTCCCGTACCGGGAGTGGGATCAAACGGCTGATCACCGCCACTTCACCCACAGTACATTATATAATCCCCTCCGGGATTACTCCACAGGTCGTTGTAAGCGATGTATCGAGGCAGATAGTCCTCATTGGCGTAGATGCCGTAACCGCTATTCACAATTATGTTGTTGTAAATCTCCAGACCGGAAGGCATGTAAATGTCGGTGGAGCGGATACCGTAGTCCGCCGCTCCCGTTATGGTATTATTCTTTACCGTGCCGCAGGAGTTGTTACTGTAGAAAAGACCGATAATGTTAGCCTCGATGACCAGACCCTCGACATCCAGCAAAGCCTCGTAAACCAGGATGGCATAGAAATTCCCATCGGGCATCACCAGGGCCCCGTTCCCGTGGATGCAGACTTCATGATAAGGCCCGGTGATCAACAGATCCCCGATATATATCTCCTGGGGATCTAATTCCAAAAGCTTATCGTAACCCCCTCCGGGGCCGGCGTTATTGTAAACCTCCTGCAGACTGACCTCGGCAGAGCTCACTTGGACGAGGAGGAGCCCAACCCCAATCAAAGTCAACAGAACTGAAGACTTGAGGTTGCTCTTCAAAACCATCCTACCTTTCCCTATCTGAAGGCGACTGTTTCTCTGGACCTCTTTTGATTTCGGTCCCCAGTTTCGCTCAACACAACTGCGGACAGCATGTCTGAGTTCCAATCAATATCCTGAGAAGATAAAAAGCATCGGTTCAGACCCTCTTAACCAGGCGACGCTGGCGGGGCCCGGTCAAATCAATCAAGTTCGACCTGAAAAATGCAAGCGGGGGGAATAAAACCCCCCGCCCGGTATTCCTTCAGCTCTTTTGAGATTACTTTGTGAAGATCATCCTCCTGGTTTCGCTGTAGTCTCCAACTGTCAGCCTGTAGAAATAGACTCCGGAGGAGACTTTGGAGGCCTCCCAGCTAACCGATTTGTATCCCGCCTCCTGCCAGGTGTCAACCAAGGTCTCCACCTTCTCGCCCAGAAGAGTGAAGACTTCCAGCTTGACCTCCCCGCTGGATGAAAGCTGGTATTTGATGGTGGTGGCGCTGTTGAAGGGGTTGGGGTAGTTGCTCAGAAGCGAGCTCGCTACCGGCAGGCTGGATTCCGGGCTCTCCTCGAACCAATCGCCGGCAGACCATTTGCCGCCGGTGGACTTGCCGGTCTTGAAGAAGGCAAAGGAGGAACTGTCCATCTTATCTGGATACATCCCGACGTAGCCTATGTAGTAGTAAGTGCCGGCCGGGGCGGCGCCCGGAACCTCCTGAGTCACGCTGGGGACGCGCAAGGTCTGGTGAGCCTGCAGCCGAACCACCTTTTTGATTAGGGGCCCATAGTAGCCGATGTCGGGGACCTTCGCCATCGTCCAGACATCCACGCGGATAGGGCTGTCACTGATGTTGGTTATGGAGGCCTCAAACCGGAAGCTTCCACCTGAGGGCCGGATGATGATGGGTGGATTCTTCGGAGCTATGGTGACCTCCGCCACGTGGTAGAAAAAGAGGGCGCCCATATCGGCAATGGTGCCATCCGGGTCATAGGGGAATGTGGGGTCACCGGCATCGATGCAAGCCGACCCGACGCTCAGACGGTAGTCCTCTGCCGAGGGGTTTCTAAAGAAGGGGTCTTCGTGAATCTCTCCCGTACCGGGAGTGGGGTTAAATGGCTTAACCCCCCCGCCTCACCCAGGGCAGTAGTATGCGTAATTGATACCGCTGTTGCCCCAGATGTCGTTATAGGCAAAATAGGTGGGGAGGTAACCTTCCTCTCCGTAGAAACCGTAATAGCACCCGGTGATGATGTTGTTCTCGATTACCAGTCCGCGGGATACGTTGTAGTAGTAGACCTTTATTCCGGCATTGTTGAAGTCGACGATAGTGTTGTTTGTCACCTGACCGTAGGAGTTGCTGTCGAAGTAGATTCCGTTAGCGCCGGTCTCACGTCCAACGAAAATGCAGCGGTCGATGTCAAGCCCACTTCCGTAAACCCGAATAGCCCGGTCGGGAGAGCTCAGGCCGATAATCTTGGCGCCGTTGCCCTGGATGCAAACAGTGACCCCATAGGGGATGCTTAAATCTCCGGCATATTCTTCCGCCGGATCCAGTTCCAGCAGCTTGTCGTAACCCCCACCAGGCCCGGCGTTGTCGTACACCTGCTGTAAGCTCTGGTAAGCCCAACCCTTTGAAGCAAACATGGAACCCAAAAGAAATGTGAACCCCGCTAAGATTAGAATCGTCCTTTTGGGCCTCTTTAGCCTCATGATAGTTTTACCTCCTGTTCGATCTCTGTCGAACTACTGAAAGGGGTCATGTAATTCCTGAAATTTGGATCCGCTAACGTTTTGTGGCGTTATCACCTCCTCGGATCGTTCAGATTGGAGGTGAATATTCCTGCACTACTGTTACTCCTCGTGGCCTATAGGTCAAAGCACCTTGTTATATTATAACGTATCCTCGACACTTAAGCAAGAAAAATCGACAGCTTCTGTCAAGATTTGTTACCGGGGATCTCACCGACCGGTTCTGTCTGCCTCCAGTTGGTCTACGGCGGGAAAGCCCCTCCCCTTCCTGCAACCCGAAAGTCCAACCTTCCGGGGAGGGTATGGTTTTGCGCACTCTCCAGCGGTATTGGCAATTTTCCTTGACAAGATCGGGGAGGGTCTTTATATTCGGCCGATGGGTCGGGGTTTTTTGTGTGGAGGCACCAGAGCGGCTGTTAGTCAATCTCTGAGCCTTCTCGGGCGATTAGCTCAGATGGATAGAGCGCTTGCTTGACATGCAAGAGGTCACTGGTTCAATTCCAGTATCGCCCAATGAATTGAGAATTTGCCTAGCGATCTTAAGAGCCGACCACAAATCCCGAATATTGGTAGTGTGCAGGAACACAACTAGACGGTTTATGACGGAGTTTTGAATCTCGAGGTATCTCGACGGCGCTGGTGTGGTATCTCCGGGAGAGGAACCGTCTTTTTTGTTGGAGGTGGGTCTTTTCCGGTGGATGAGACTCAAGCAGGGTTGTCTGACCTTCGTCTATCTTGAAGTTGGAGATGGAATCTATCGCCTCAGGACAGGTACAAATTACCTTGCCGGATAAAAACAGAAAGGCCTTTCCGAAGGGAACTACTCCCAGAGAGGTTGCCGAAGACCTCGGACAGGAGCTGTCCAAGGCGGCTTTGGCGGCGGAGTATGAGGGGGAGCTGGTGGACCTATCCTATCCCCTTGACGCCGACGGAGAGATAAAAATTCTCACCTTCGAGAGCGAGGAAGGTAGGGAGATCTATTGGCACTCCACTGCCCACGTGATGGCCTCCGCAGTGGTGGAGCTTTGCCCGGAGACCAAGGTGGCCATCGGTCCTGCCACCGCGGAGGGATTCTACTACGATTTCGACCGCCCTCAGCCCTTCACTCCCGAAGATTTAGAGAAGATCGAAGAGAAAATGCGACAGATCATCGACGGCGGTCATCCCTTTGTAAGGAAGGAGGTCTCCAGGCAGGAAGCTACGGATTACTTCCGGGAACGTGGTGAGATCTACAAGGTGGAGATCCTCTCCGAGCTTCCCCCAGAGGAGACTGTCAGCCTCTATTCGCACGGCGATTTCGTCGACCTCTGCCGGGGTCCGCATCTCCCCTCTACTGACAAGATCGGCGCCTTCAAGCTCCTCAAAGTCGCAGGCGCATACTGGAGGGGTTCGGAGAAGAACAAGATGCTCCAGAGGATATACGGAGTCTCCTTCCCCAGCCAGGGGGAGCTGGACGGATATCTTGAGCGGCTGGAGGAGGCGAAGAAGAGAGACCACCGCCTCCTGGGAGCGAAGTTGGACTATTTTTCGATCCACGAGCAAGCCGGGGCCGGCCTGGTGATGTGGCATCCCAAGGGGGCTTTGGTGCGAAATCTGATCGAAGAGCATTGGAAGCGGGAGCATTTCAGGGGGGGATACGAATTAGTCTACTCTCCACACATAGCCAAGCTGGATTTGTGGAAGACCTCCGGCCACGTTGATTTCTACGGTGAGAACATGTATTCCCCCATGGAGGTGGAGGGGGCCAAATACCAGCTGCGGCCGATGAACTGCCCCTTCCATATCTTGATATATAAATCCCGAGTGCGAAGCTATCGGGAATTGCCGCTCCGGTGGGCGGAACTCGGAACCGTTTATCGCTACGAGCGCTCTGGAGTCCTGCACGGCCTCTTGAGGGTTCGGGGCTTCACCCAGGATGACGCCCACATCTTCTGCCGTCCGGATCAGGTGAAGGAGGAGATCGAGAGGGTCTTTGACTTCAGCATCAAGCTACTAGAGGACTTCGGATTTGATAAGCTGGCATGTTTGCTCTCCACCAGACCGGAGAAATCCGTGGGGGAGGAGAAATCCTGGGAGATGGCGACGGAGGCGCTGAGAGAGACCTTGGATAATAGCGGCCTTCCCTACAAAATCGACGAGGGCGCCGGGGTCTTCTACGGTCCCAAGATAGACTTGGACATCGAGGACAGCCTGGGACGGAGGTGGCAGTGCACCACCATCCAGTTCGATTTCAACCTCCCGGAGAGGTTCGATCTCAGATATACCGATTCAGATGGGCACCAGAAAACTCCCTTCATGATTCACCGGGCGCTTTTGGGATCGCTGGAGAGGTTTTTCGGGATACTGCTAGAACATTACTCCGGAGCGTTGCCCTTCTGGCTCTCCCCGGTGCAGGTGGTGGTCATATCCATAACCGATCAGCAGGAGCCTTACGCCCGAGAGGTGAGAGAGCAATTGCTCCAGGCCGGTCTCCGCGCCGAACTCGACGCTCGCTCCGAGAAGGTCGGCTACAAAATCCGGGAGGCGGAAGAGCAAAAAATCCCCTATATGTTAATAATTGGGAAAAAAGAGGTCGAAAACCAGAATGTCGCCGTGAGAGTTCACGGAAAGGGAGACCTCGGTGCCAGGGGTCTGGAAGAACTAATCAACAACCTTAAGGAGGTTCAGGAAAAAAAAGTTGGCTATTAAGAGGAGGAGACCGGTAAAGAGGGGGAAATTCGTTAGGATTAACGAAAGGATACGGGCACTGCAGGTTCGCCTGATAGGAGAAGATGGAGAGCAGATCGGTGTTGTGCCCACCCGAGAGGCCTTAAGGACTGCAATCGAGAGAGAATTTGATCTGGTCGAGGTGGCGCCGGAGGCCAAGCCCCCGGTTTGCAGGATCATGGATTACGGCAAATACCGCTACCTGCAATCGAAGAAAGCCAAGGCCTCCAAGAAAAAACAGCACACCGTCCAGGTCAAGACCATAAGATTCCGCCCCAAAACCGAAGAACATGATTACGTCTTCAAGACCAAACATGTAAAGGAATTCTTAGAGCAGGGAAACAAGGTGAAAATCTCGGTCGATTTCCGGGGTCGGGAGCTGGCGCACCGCGAGCTGGGAGAGAGAATCATCATAAGGATCAAGGCTGACCTCAAAGATATCGGGGTGCCGGAGAACCAGCACAAGATGGAGGGGAGGAGCATGACGATGATCCTCATCCCCAAAAGCAGCCAAACCCCAAAGTCTTAGAGTAGAACTTAAATTGTTGTTGCCATCTCTCAGAGATTATATATAATAGTAGCTTTGAAGGAGATTTTTGGATGCCGAAGTTGAAGACCAACCGGGGTGCAGCCAAGAGATTCAAGAAGACCGGCTCCGGAAAGATAAAGAGAAGAAGACCTAACAGCAGTCACATACTGACCAAAAAGAGCACCAAGAGGAAAAGAAGACTGCGCAGCTCCGCCCTGGTCAGCAAGGCTGACCTCAAGAAGGTGAGAAAGCTCATACCCTAATTAGGAGAGAAGATGCCCCGGACCAAGCACAGCGTTGCCTCTAAGAAGAGAAAGAAGAAGGTCTTAAAGCTCGCCAGGGGAAACTACGGCGGGCGGCACCGGCTCTATCGCACCGCCAAGGAGACCGTTAATAAGGGTTTGGCTTACGCCTACAGAGACCGTCGAGTCAAAAAAAGAGATTTTCGGAGATTGTGGATCATCCGCATAAATGCCGCCTGCCGGCAATACGACTTATCTTATAGCCTGTTTATCAACGGCTTGAAAAAAGCGGGAGTGACTTTGAACCGCAAGATCCTGGCGGATTTGGCTGTGAGAGACGTTGACGCCTTCTCCCGGTTGGTAAAGATAGCTAAAACCGGCTAACCTTTCAGGCCCCTTTTTGTTTCTGTTTGGGGGAGGGATCTTGACAGCTTTCCACGGGACAGGCAGGCAGACTAGAACCGGCAGAAGGGTTTTTGTCTCCTTCTCTTTGATTCTTTCTACCTGCTCTGTTATTGCCGCCTCCAAAGGCGAGACGGAGAGAGCTGTAAGAACTTTCCCTATTATCAGGCATCAGCCAAAAGCTGAGGTTTGTTTCAAAGAATTGGTTGGTCTTCTTTGCTAAGAGATATAGAAGTGGAGGTGCACCGTTACTGAGAAAGGATTTCAATCCCTGGAGGGAGTAGAGAAACGTGATAGAGAACTTTATTTGAATCAAATGGTCAGAAACGGCTTACTTCCTCAAATGCTGAAGGGGTCAAACAACCCGTTAGGGTCATGGCGAGGGAGAGAAATGTCGCTGAGCTTTTGGAATGAGCAAACCTACGAACATTGATATTTTGGATTTTATCAAATCCTGTATCAGGCGGGGTAAGATCCACTGGACCTATCATGTTAATATGCGATTGAAAGGGCGATTCATACCAAGAGAAGTTATCTTGGCTTCGGTAGACTCGTATGAGCTAATGGAGGAGTATCCGAAGGACAAGTATTTACCAAGCTATCTAATTTATGCCCAATATAGAGATCAGATAATCCACATTCAGATAGCAGCTAACGTGGATATTGATAGGGTGATAATTGTCACAGCCTATGAGCCGACTCTGGACAAATGGAAAGAAGATTTCAAAAGCAGGAGACAGTCATGACTTGTCATAACTGTGGAGGAAAATTAGAGAAAGTCATCACGGATTTGCCATTCAAAGTTAGAAGCGACTCCATCGTCGTCATCAGGAATTTGCCAGTCTTACAATGCTGTAATTGCAGTCAATACTTGATTGAAGACCCCGTGGTGGCAAGAGTGGACTCCATCTTGGAGAAGATCGATAAAACGGCAGAGCTTGAAGTTCTCAGTTATGCTATGTAAATGGAGGAGAACTTTAGCTAACGAGAGGTGGCTCATAGGATAAGCCCAGGGAAAGAAAACTGACAGAGTGGACTGGGACTCATACCAGATTCGAGCCGATAGATAATGTTATGGCCACCCACAGACCAGATCTAAAGGAGATAGAAAAAGAGGCTCAAGACCTCTTGAAGGAGTGTGATTCCCCAGAGAAGCTGGAGGAGGTCAGGGTCAAGCTCCTGGGTCGCAAAGGGCTTATCACTGGAGTTATGAGAGAACTGGGGCAGCTGCCTCCAGAGGTTCGTCCAGCAGTCGGCAAGGAAGCCAACCTCCTGAGAAAGAAGATCGAGGCGGCGTTAGCAGAAAGGAAACGCCTGAGCTCTGAAGAGAGGGAGGTCGGCAAGGCCCTTTTCGACTATACTTTACCGGGCAGAACCCCCTGGCTGGGCCGGCCTCACCCCATCACTCAGACCATAATCGAGATCGAGGATATTTTTCGGGGGATGGGCTTCGAGGTCGCCGAGGGACCCCACATCGAGACCGACTACTACAACTTCGATGCCTTGAACACTCCCGAAGACCATCCTGCCAGGGATTTGAGCGACACCTTTTATATCCAGAAGGGCATCCTGCTTCGAACTCATACCTCCCCGGTGCAGATTAGGGTTATGGAGAAAAAATCTCCGCCGGTGAGAATCATCGCCCCCGGACTCTGTTTCCGCCGAGACACCCCGGATGCCTCTCACGTCCCCAATTTTTTCCAGACCGAGGGGCTTTATGTCGACAGAGAGGTCACCGTCGCGGACCTTAAAGGGGTCATAACTGCCTTCGCCCGGGAGCTTTTCGGCCCAAAAATCAAGGTCCGTTTCAGGCCTCATTTTTTCCCCTTCACGGAGCCCTCGGTGGAATACGATTTCTCCTGCATGATCTGTGAGGGGAGAGGTTGTCCGGTCTGCAAGAGGACTGGATGGGTGGAGATCTCCGGTGCCGGAATGGTCGACCCCGAGGTCTTCAAGGCGGTCGGGTACGACCCGGAAATCTATACTGGTTATGCCTTCGGGATGGGAGTCGACCGCATAGCTATGTTAAAATACAGAATTAGCGACATAAGGTTGCTTTACGATAATGACCTTAGATTCTTACGCCAATTCTGACTTTTTAAAGGGCGTGGAGCGGGGAGGCCCTATTCCCTGTGTCCTGTCCCCTGTTTCCTGAGATGAAGCTTAGCTACAACTGGCTTAAGGAACTGATCCCGGACCTCTTGTGGAATCCGGAGGAGGTCGCCGAGAAGCTGACGATGTCGGGCACCGAGGCGGAGTCGCTTCATCCTGCCTGGCCGGAGCTGGAGGGGGTCGTCGTCTGTCACGTTGAGAAGATCGATCTGCACCCCGAGGCGAAACACCTCAAAATTTGTCAGGTGAATATCGGCCAGAAAAAACTGCAGACGGTTTGCGGGGCTCCTAACGTTGAGCGCGGCCAGAGGGTGGCTTTGGCTTTGCCGGGAGCCAAGCTTCCCGACGGTTTGGAGATGAAAGAGGCCGAAACCAAGGGGATAAAGTCTACCGGGATGATATGCTCGGAGAAGGAGCTGGGAATTGGTGAGGTCGCTGACGCTATATTGGTCTTAGATGAGACGGTTTCTACAGGGACTTCGTTGGCTGAGGCATTGAGATTAAAGGACTGGATTTTAGAATTAGAGGTCACCCCCAACCGGCCCGACTGTCTCTCGCACCTAGGGATCGCCAGGGAGCTTTGTGCCCTGGGCGGGGGAACATTGAAATTGCCGGAGACCCACTTTCCCGAAGTGGAGATCGAAACCGCCTCGGAGGTGGAGGTCCAAATCGAAGACGAAATCGGCTGCCCCCGTTACACCGCCCGGATCATAAAGGGGGTGGAGATAAAGCCCTCTCCGAAGTGGATGGCGCTACGATTGGAATCGCTGGGGATCCGTTCCATCAGCAACATCGTCGACATCACCAACTGGGTACTCTTGGAGACCGGACATCCCCTGCACGCCTTCGATTACGACAATTTCAGCCAGAGGCGCGTTCTGGTCAGAAAGGCTAAACCGGGAGAGAGATTCCTCACCTTAGACGGCGTCGGGAGAACCCTCTCGAGCAACTCCCTTCTGATAACCGACGGTGAGACCCCGGTGGCTATCGCCGGAATCATGGGCGGAGAGAAAAGCGAAGTCTCGGGTTCCACCCAAAATATACTTCTCGAAAGCGCCTATTTCGATCCTCCCACCACAAGAAGAGCCTCCAAGGAGCTGGGTTTGGTTTCAGAGTCCTCTTACCGCTTCGAGCGAGGCACCGACCCGGAGAATGCGGTTTTTGCTTCCAACAGAGCAACTCGACTGATTCGAAAGCTCGCCGGGGGGGAGGTCTTGAAAGGGTTGGTCGATTGCTATCCCAATAGGGTTACCTTCCCCAGAGTGAGATTGCGTTCCCGCAGAGTCTCCACCGTCATAGGGATTGAAATCCCGAAAGAGCAAAGCAGGGACATCCTGACGGGCTTGGGCTTTAGAGTCGAGGGGGATGAGACTTTTGAGGTTTCGGTACCCAGCTATCGTCCCGATATCACCAGGGAGGTTGACTTAATCGAGGAGATAGCGAGGATCCTCAATTACGACAATATCCCGGCGCTGGAGAGACCCGGCGGGGAGTTGGTGACCCCACTTCCTAAGGAGCAAGAATTAACCCGAGCCATCAGTGGAATTCTGTGTGGCCGGGGATTCTTCGAAACCGTAACCTACATATTCAAGGAGCCGGGAAAATACGGGGTCTTTGGAGACGATGACGGTTTCGTGCAGCTCTTGAATCCAATCTCAGAAGGGCTGTCGATCTTGAGACCGAATTTGACCGGAAGTCTTCTGGAGACCGTAAACTACAATCTGAACCGTTACGAGAAGAATATCCGCATCTTCGAGATCGGCAAAGTCTATTTCAAGAGTGGGGAGAAGGAATTCTCGGAGAGGTGGCGTCTGGCGGCGGCAATATCCGGACACCGAGAAAGACGGCACTGGAGCCTCTCTCCCACACCGGTCGACCTCTTCGACCTGAAGGGAGAGCTGGAGGGGTTGCTGGAGCGGCTCAATCTCCCGGATGTCTCCTTCAGACCGAAGGGAGACGCTATATTTGAGGCGGCTAAAGGGTTTGACCTCTTCTCTGAGGATCAGTGTCTCGGGGAGTTCGGCAAGATCGCAGAGGAGGTGCTCGAAGCCTTCGACATCAAGGAGGCGGTTTTCTCCTTCGAGATCGACTTCGAGAGGCTTTTGAAACTGGTTCCCCGGGAGAGAAGATACCAGTTCCTGCCGAAGTTTCCGCCGGTGGACAGAGACATCGCCATCGTCGTCGACCACCGCATTTTAGCGGGAGAGATCGAAAAGAGCATAAGGGAGCTCGACTTAGATTCTCTGGAGGAGATCTCCCCTTTCGACCAGTACGTCGGCAAACAGGTTCCGCCGGGGAAGAAGAGCCTGGCCTTCTCAATCCGCTACCGTTCCCCGGAGAGAACCCTGACCGAAAAGGAGGTGGAGTCCTCCCAGAAGAGGTTAGTTCAACATCTCAAGGCCAAATTTGGAGCCCAGTTGCGAAGCTGAAGTTTTTTGTTTCCAAACATTGAAGAAGCCTTTATATTTGTAAGAGAGGTTTAAGAGATTTGACGCTGGATAGCCTACAGATCTTTGAGTCGAAAATCAACCAGGCGATTGAGGCCATAAATAGACTGAAAGAGGAGAAAGGGCAGTTAGTTCAAACCATAAACCAGCTGGAGGCCAAAGCCTCCGAGTTGGAGAAAGAGAAAAAGAAATCCAACCAGAAGTATGACCAGTTGCTCGTTGAGAAAGAGAAAACAGAAGAGGAGTTCAAGAAAAAGGAAGCGCAAGCAAAACAGAGAATAGGAGCTATACTGGATAAGCTTTCAATTCTGAACGACGGCTGAGGGAGAATCCGCCCTGTGGGCGGAGGGATAGAAGGGCAGGCCAGTTCCCGAACGGGGTCGGGCTGCTGGACAGCCGGGCATCTAAGGTGGCTTTAGAGAATCGAAAAAAGTCGGTGAGAGTGAATATACTTGGCCAGGACTACCTCATCAAAGGGGATGCCGAGGAGGATTACATCCGAGAGGTGGCAGCCTACCTCGACCAGAAAATGAGGACCGTGGCCGAGGGAATGCCCGCCAGATCACACGCCAAAGTGGCTGTCCTGGCGGCGCTCAACATCGCCGACGAGCTGTTCAAAGAGCGAGAAGAGAGCGAGAGAAAAGCGAGCGAAATCGAAGAGAAATTACTTTCTCTGAGTCGAAATATTGAGAAAAGCCTCACTTTAGAGGAACCCGCTTAAAAGCTCTAAGCCCACCTGTCCGGCAGAGTCCCGGTGACCAGCCCGGGCCCGCAGAAACCTCCCCCGATTGTCTCAAACCTCGGTTCTATCCCTCACCCGTCGCCGGGAGGATAAGATGGAAATAACAATAGCAATTGCGGCGACCGCATTTGTGATCGCGTTTCTTCTTGGCTTGGCCATCAGGGGAAAAATCGGAGCCTCCAAGCTCGCCAAGGCGGAGGAGCTTGCCGCCAAGATCATAAAGGAGGCTGAAAAGGAGGCTCAGATCAAAAAGAAGGAGGCCCTCCTGGAGGCCAAAGATGAGTGGTATAAAGCCAAGGCCAATATAGAACGTGAGCTCCAGAGCAAACGACAGGAATTCCAAAAGACGGAGAAACGGCTTCAAAATCGGGAGAGCAGCCTCGACCGCAAAGTCGACATCCTCAACAAAAAGGAGCGGGAGACCCTCTCCAGGGAGAAACACCTCAAAAACTGGGAGAGGAACTTGAGGACTCGGGATGCGGAGCTGGAGCGACTACTGAGCGAAGAGAATCAGCAGTTGGAGAGAATTTCCGGCATGACCCCGGAGGAGGCGAAAAACCTGCTTCTGCAGAACTTGGAAAGTCAAGCCCGGCAGCAAGCCGCCCAGATGATCAAGGACATAAAGGACAAGGCCTTAGAGACCGCCGAGAAGGAAGCCAAAAACATCGTCATCTCTGCCATCCAGAGGTGCGCCGCCGACCACACCGTCGAATCCACAGTCTCGGTGGTGAATCTGCCCTCGGACGAGATGAAGGGGCGGATCATCGGTCGGGAAGGGAGAAACATCCGCAGCTTCGAGACCGCCACCGGCATAGACGTCATCGTCGACGATACTCCGGAGGCGGTGATTCTATCCGGATACGACCCCATCAGGAGGGAGGTCGCCCGCATGGCGCTGGAGAAGCTGATAGTTGACGGTCGCATTCATCCCGCCCGGATAGAAGAGGTGGTGGCCAAAGCCGAAAAGGAGATGGAGGTGATCATTCGGGAGACCGGGGAGCAGGCCTGTTTCGACGTCGGCATTCACGGGGTCCACCCGGAATTGGTGAAGCTTCTGGGGAAATTGAACTTCCGCTCCAGCTACGGTCAGAACGTCCTTCAGCACAGCAAAGAGGTCGCCTTTCTCTCAGGAATCATGGCCGCACAGCTCGGTTTGGACGCCACCCTGGCCAAGAGATCCGGGCTTCTGCACGACATCGGCAAGGCCGTCGACCGCGACACCGAGGGAACCCACACCCAGATTGGAGCCACAAGCGCCCAGAAACACGCGGAGCATCCGATTGTGGTAAATGCCATCGCCAGCCATCATGAGGACACCATCCAGGAGACTCCCTATTCGGTGCTGGTGCAAGCCGCTGATGCCATCTCCGGGGCTCGTCCGGGGGCGCGCCGGGAGACCTTGGAGGGGTATATTAAACGAGTTGAGAAGTTAGAGGGGATGGCGGACTCGTTCAAGGGGGTGGGGAAGGCTTACGCCATTCAGGCCGGCAGGGAGCTGCGGGTGATGGTGGAAGCGGGCCAGATTGATGATTTACGCGCCGGCGAGCTCGCGACCGAAATTGCCAAAAAGATTGAGTCCGAGTTAGAATACCCCGGCCAGATCAAGGTGACCGTAATCCGGGAGACCCGGGCGGTGGATTACGCGAAATAAACCGTCTGTCAGAGAGGACTATGGAGACCTTGAAGATATTGGAAAGAAAGGAAAATTTAAGCTGGGATTATGATGAGGAGGCCGATGTCCTTTACATCAGCATAGGAGAACCCCGGGAAGCTCTCGGACAGGATGTTGGCGATGGGGTAATTGTTCGGTATAAGGAGAAGACGAAAGAGGTAGTCGGCATCACAATTATCGGTGTCAGGCAAAGAACTCTTGGGGCAATGCGAGGTAAGAGACAGTAAGATTACAATGCTGCCGGGACTTTCGTCCCGACAGTCTTCCGTCAGGTGGTAACACCTGACGGCACAATAGATTCCAGTTAACTGATGAAATTTAAGTCCTGAGGAAGCTAACATGTTAAGCAAATACATTCAGGCAACGATGAGAAGAGCCAAGTATGAAATCCTTACTGATGATAAGACATTCTATGGAGAGATTCCGGGGTTCGAGGGTGTTTATTCCAACTCCACCACTCTCGAGGCTTGCCGCCAGGAGTTGGAAGAAGTGCTGGAGGAGTGGGTCCTCTTCAGGATCTCGCCCGGCCCGCTACTACCTGCAGCTGGGTAAGACCAGGAAGATTGAGTGGGAGGCTGCTGCAAATCGAAGTCACCATCATGAACCCGACAGAACTGATTATACCTGCCGTTGGTTGGGTTCGCGGTATATGGCGTCATATTCGTCATATTAGGGACAAGCGCCTCACGAAAGCGGAGAAGGAACTGCTTGCAATGGCCTTCGAAAACCGTGGTGAAATGCATCTCCTCGAGTCCGACCAGACTGGCCCGTTTGCAAGGATAGGACGCCATAGCCTATATGACAGCGAAGACCCCAATATCAGCGCGGACTATTTGGAGGCACTTGACAAGCTAGTATCAAGGGGGCTGGCAAAAGCCGAAGGCGCTGTCCGGCTTTGTCTCACTGGCACAGGGTTCAACAGCGGTCGGAAGTTCAGGAAGCGAAAATAGACGGCGTTGAAGATCTCAGAATCAGCCCCACAAATTAAGGTCCTTTTCATCGGCGATGTCATTGGCAAGCCCGGTCGCTGGGCGCTGTCTCAGATTATACCCTATCTCCAGAGGGAAAATCCTTTCGATTTCGCCATCTGCAATGTCGAGAACGCCGCCGGAGGCTTCGGATTGACCGAGGAGATCGCCAGCACTATCTTTTCTTATGGTGTCAATTGTTTCACCAGCGGTAATCACCTCTGGGACCGCAAGGAATCACACAACTATCTGGCGAGGGAAGAGAATCTACTGCGCCCGGCCAACTACCCCCCTGCGGTCCCCGGCTTCGGCTCAAAGGTGTTCACCTTAGAATCGGGGAGGAAAATCGGGGTCTTGAATCTTCAGGGTCGCGTCTATATGCAGCCGCTGGATTGTCCGTTCACAGCTGCACGCAAGGAGGTCGAGCTCCTCCGCAAGGAGACAAATATCATCATCGTTGATTTCCACGCCGAGGCCACCTCCGAAAAGCAGGCCATGGGCTGGTATCTGGACGGCCAGGTCTCCGCGGTCATCGGGACTCACACCCATGTTCAATCGGCCGACGAGAAAATTCTGCCAGGTGGATGCGCTTTCATCACCGATGCCGGCATGACCGGGCCACACGAGTCGGTCATCGGCATGGAGAAAGATGTCGCCTTGTATCGCTTCCTCACCGGTCTCCACAAACGCTTCCCGGTCGCCGAGGGGGATGTCAAATTCTGCGGGGCAATGATAACGGTGAACAGCTTGAGCGGTAAAGCCACCAATATCGAACGGCTCCGAATCGATCTGCCGATGAGGAGATAGCTTATGCCGGCAACCGTCATCGACGGCAAAAAAATCGCCGAGGCAATAAAGACCGAACTGAAGAGGAAGGTCGACGATTATCGAGCCAAAGGGATAATCCCCGGTTTGGTAGCCGTCCTGGTGGGCGAAAACCCAGCCTCCAGGATATACGTTAATATGAAAGCTAAGGCCTGCCAGAAATTAGGCATCCATTCCGAGGTTATAAAGTTCCCGGAAGACACCTCCCAATCGCAACTGATCGACAAGGTTGAAGAGTTAAATGATCGAGACGATATTCACGGTATCCTGGTCCAATTCCCACTCCCGAAGGAGCTGGACGAATTCGAGGTCAACCTCAAAATCGACCCCGCAAAAGACGTGGACGGCTTCCACCCCGAAAATATCGGCCGAATGCTGATCGGTAAGCCCTCCTTCTTGCCGGCAACCCCCCTGGGGATAATTGAACTTCTCAACCGCTCCGGCAACTCTCCGGATGGGAAACACATCGTCATTCTGGGAAGAGGCAACATCGTCGGCAGACCTTTAGCGGTCATGTTGGGGCAGAAGCAGAAAGGCGCCAACGCCACCGTCACTCTCTGTCACACCGGAACGAAAGATTTGAGCTCCTTCACCAAAATTGCGGATATACTCATCTGCGCTATGGGTGTTCCCGAAATGATAGGGGGCGATATGATCAAACCCGGAGCGGTGCTTGTCGACGTCGGTACTAATCGGGTTCCGGATCCGGGGAGCGAAAAAGGTTATCGCCTGACCGGGGATGTCGATTTCGATTCCGTCTATCCTGTCGCCGGCGCGGTAACTCCGGTTCCCGGCGGGGTGGGTCCGATGACCATCGCCATGCTTCTATCCAACACCGTCAAGGCAGTCGAAATGCAGGTTGGTTAGTGGTTAGGTAGCCAAGGTTGTCTCAACCTTGGAACTGTCTTGGGATTCTCAGGTGAACAGCAAATGGAAGCCAAAATATATACGGTTTCGGAGCTAACCAGAGAAATCAAGCTCACCTTAGAGAGTGGCTTCCCCGCAGTCTGGGTGGAGGGGGAGATCTCGAATTACAAGCTGCACTCCTCCGGTCACCGTTATTTCTCCCTGAAGGACTCCGAATCCCAACTGCGATGTGTCCTCTGGAGGTGGCAATCGGGCAGGTTGCCGGTGGAGTTGAAAGATGGGCTACATGTTATCGCCTGCGGCAATCTGACAGTATTCGAGAGGGCCGGACAGTATCAGTTAGTCGTTGCTACCATTCAACCGGTAGGAGTCGGAAGATTAGAAATAGAATTCCAGGAGCTCAAGAGAAAACTGTTCGAAGAGGGCCTGTTCTCCGAAGAGTTCAAGAAACCCCTTCCCAGATATCCGGAAAAAATCGGGGTTGTGACCTCCCCAACCGGCGCCGCCATAAGGGATATTGTGAGCATCATCCAGAGGCGATTCCCGCCGGTAGAGATAATCATCCGACCGACACTGGTCCAAGGTGAAGGTGCGGCTGAAGACATCGTCTCCGCAATCGAGGAGTTTAACGAATGCGGTGAGGTCGATTTGATAATTGTCGGACGTGGCGGTGGTTCCATTGAAGACCTCTGGGCTTTTAACGAGGAGAAAGTGGCGCGGGCAATCTTCTCTTCAGAGATTCCAATAGTCTCTGCAGTAGGACACGAGATCGATTTCACCATCAGTGACTTCGCCAGTGACCTCCGCGCTCCCACCCCCTCGGCAGCGGCTGAACTTGCGGTCCCAGACAGAGTCGAACTTGTGCGAAACATTGTTGACTTGCACGCAAGTATGGCCAATCTTATGCAAGGACAGTTGGCCGAACTTGGACAGCGCCTCGACTATCTGAGAGAAAGCTACGGTTTCCGCCGCTTTTTGGAGATGCTGGATTCCAGGCAAGAGCAGTTGAAAAACCTGCAGCAGAGCTTAGCCGCCTCTTTTGAAGGGGTTGTCGGTGATAAAAGAAACCGCCTGAGGCTTTCTGCGGAGAAGCTCACTACTCTCTCTCCTAAGGGAGTTCTGGAGAGAGGCTATTCCATATGTTTCAAACTCCCGGAAAGGGAGGTGGTAAAGGATGTCTCTCAACTCTCGCCCCAAGACCGTCTGGAGATCTTGCTCCACCGCGGGGGAGCCTTGGCCTCGGTTGAGGAGTTGAGAAAAGCGGCCGCAGACCCTCCGGAGTCAGACCCGGCAAGTCCGCCGGAGAGCAAAAGCAAGTGAGGTCTAGCAAGGATGGCAAAAGCTAAGAAACTGTACTACTCCATCAGCGAGGTTGCGGAGCTAACCAAGCTGGAGCCGCACGTTTTGCGT
>Ga0209979_1001939_pt1 | contig 21034 bp, 16 predicted proteins | sample AnhtaG_FD_183114 | JGI IMG/M metagenome (GOLD analysis project Ga0209979, IMG submission 183114) | Deep subsurface microbial communities from Anholt, Denmark to uncover new lineages of life (NeLLi) - Anholt_01485 metaG (SPAdes) (version 2) | ecosystem: Environmental > Aquatic > Marine > Oceanic...
TATCTCTTCGAGAATCCGATAAAGCCTGATTACGCCTTCATCAGAGGCTACAAGGCGGACAAGCTGGGCAATCTGGTCTACGAGGGGACCTACAGGACGGACCAACCGGCGATGGCGATGGCGGCCAGGGTCACCATTGCCGAGGTGGATGAGATAGTGGAGGTGGGAGAGATCGATCCCGAGCACGTGGTGACGCCTGGGATATTCGTTGACCGCATCGTGAAGATCCCGGAAGAGGGGCTGGGCACACCCCAGAAAACGAAGGACATGATATCACAGTTGGGCGAGATCGAGATTGCGCGCAAGATATTGTTCAGGACGACGGAAGTCGATCGGAGCCCTGACCTGGCGGAAGGCAGGGGGATGAAACCGAGACTTGATGCTCAGACGATAGCGATGAGGGCGGCGAAGGAACTGAAGGACGGCGACTACGCTAACCTCGGATTTGGGATACCGGATCTCTGTGCTCTTTACATACCAGAGGGCGTTATCTTTCAGTCAGAGAACGGTGCTCTGGGCTACGGACCTCTGGTTATGGAGGATGAGATCGAAAAGGCAGATTGGCATTATGTGGCTGCTGGTGGAAGGTTTTTCACCCCCGTGCCGGGCATGGCTCTGTTTGATGTCGTCACCTCCTTTGCTATGATAAGAAGCGGTCGTCTGATAACCGTTCTGGGAGGACTTGAAGTTTCAGAGAGAGGAGACTTGGCGAATTGGAACACTGGTGGTGGCGCCCTTGGCGGCACTATAGGTGGTGGAATGGACCTGGCTGTGGGGGCGAAAAGGGTGGTTATCACCATGGAGCATACCACCAAGAAGGGAAAGCCGAAGATAGTGAAGGAGTGTACCTACCCCCTCACCGCCAAGGAGTGTGTAGACCTGATCGTAACCGACCTGGCAGTGATCGAGGTTACGCCGGAGGGGCTTCTGCTAAAGGAGGTAGCCCCAGGTTGGACCGCGGAGGAAGTGCAGGTATTAACCGACCCCAAGCTTATTATGGCCCCGGACTTGAAGGAGATTGAGCTGTGATAGAATAGGTGTTATCAAATCAGGGGTTATTGGGTATGATATAAATGGAGACAGCAAGGGGGTTATCGATGGAAGCAGGTAAAGGTTGCCTGGCCCTGGAGAAAGAGGTTCTCAATGAGGGGCTGTGTACCAGTTGTGGTGCTTGTGTGGACATTTGTCCCTATATCAAAGTAGTCAAGGATAGGGTGGCGGTAATCGAGCCCTGTGGCATAGCTGAAGGAAAATGCTATGATTTCTGTCCCCGAACGCCCACCGATATCGCTGCCCTGGATCGAAGGATATTTGGCAAGGAGCGTTCCGATTCCTCCCTCGGGTCGTATATCTCCATCGAGATGGCGCAGGCAAGGGATAGCGAGATCCGCAGCCGTGCACAGTATGGGGGAGTTGTTTCCGCCCTTTTGACGTATGCCATGGACTTGGGAGAGATAGGCGCTGCCGTGCTCACCAGGCCCTTCAACGGAGGCCTTATGCCCGCATCGATGGTGGCGGAAGAAAGCTCTCAGGTGGTCGAATGCGCCGGATCGAATTATATCGCCTCCGCCACCTTGGCAGGGCTGAATAGGGCGATGAAGCAGCCGAGGGATGCCGTTGGCGTGGTGAGCCTCCCGTGCCAGATTCTGGCTCTGAGGAAGATGCAGGCCTCAAAACACGAAACCGGTGCAAAGGGGGTAAAGGTCGTTATCGGGCTTTTCTGCACCTGGGCATTATCCTATAAGGGGCTCTATGAATTCCTCAGGGGAAAGGTCGGTCCCTCATCAATCAAGCGACTCGACATTCCCCCTCCACCAGCCAACATCCTGGTGGTAGATACCGGAGCAGGCGCCATGGAATTCCCGCTGGATGATATTAGAGGCTTCGTCAAGCCAACGTGCGGTATCTGCTTTGACATGACCTCCGAGTTCGCTGACATCTCGGTGGGCATGGTGGAGGGAATGGAAGACTGGAACACCTTGATAGTTAGAACCCCGGAGGCAGAGAGGCTCATTGAGAAGGCAAAGGCGGACGGGATAATTGAAACCAAGCCCCTGGAGGAGGCACACCTGGGCCACCTGCGGGAGGCATCTCTGCAGAAGAAAACGAGGGCCATAGGCGAGATAGTGAAGAGGACAGGCGATGAGAGAGATCTCTTATACTTGCGCCTGAGCGATGTTGAGAGAGGAAAGTTCCTTTAGGAGTTTGAGATGTCAACACTAACTATAGACCAGCCTGGCAAAAGTGTGCTTATGATGGGCAATGAAGCCATCGCTCGAGGAGCCATCGAAGCTGGGGTTGACTTCTGCGCCGCCTATCCGGGCACCCCTTCCTCAGAGATTCTAGAATCTCTGGCCCGTGTGGCGGAGCACTTCGGTTTGTATGCCGAATGGTCCACCAACGAGATGGTCTCCCTGGAAGCAGCGGCGGCGGCTTCCCTCTCCGGGCTGAGGGCCATAGTGGCCATGAAACAGAACGGGGTCAACGTATGCTCGGATTTCTTAATGACGGTCAACCTAAGTGGCACTAAGGGCGGCCTCGTCTTTGTCGCCTGTGATGACCCCTCAGCGATATCCAGCTCCAACGAACAGGATAGCCGAAATTTCGCCAGGTTTGCCGACCTGCCCCTCCTGGAGCCGGCAACCTTTCAGGAGGCCAAGGATATGACTAAGTGGGCCTTCGAGCTGTCGGAGAAGCTCGGGCTGCCCTGCATGATGAGGAGCGTCACCAGGCTGTCCCACAGCAGGGGCAATGTTAAGCTCGCCGAGATCCCTGAGAGGGGGAGGTCAGCTCGCTTTGAAGGGGTCTACATCGCTGGGGCCTTCGTTGCGGCGCAGCACTCTGCACTGCATCAGAAACTGGAACAGGCCCGAGAGGAGTTTGAGGGATCGGAGTTCAACTGGTACGTTGGCCCAGAGGAGGCGAAGTTTGTCATAGTCACCAGCGGCAGTGGCTGGTTCTACTCACGGGAAGCGGTGGCAGCGCTGGGACTCGATGCGGAGGTGGGGATTCTGAAATTAGGGACCACTTGGCCCCTACCTGAGAGATTTATCATTCGCCACTTGAAGCAGGCCACTGAGATACTTATCGTTGAGGAGATAGACCCCTTCCTGGAGCAAAACATAAAGGTTCTCCTGGCGGAGCAGGCAAAGACCCTGGGTCCAATTGAGGTCTATGGAGCCAGGTCAGGACATCTTCCAGGGTTTGGGGACATAAATCAAGACAAGGTAGCCAAAGCCCTGGCCAACATAAGGGGGCTGGAATATCGGACCAGAGATGAAGGATATGCCAAGAGGGCAAGTGAGCTGGCGCTGCCTAGCCTACCCATCCGGATTCCCACCTTCTGCGCTGGTTGCCCCCATCGGGCATCCCTGTGGGCGATAAAGGCTGCCTTGAAGTTGGATGGACGGAATGGATTTGTCACTGGTGACATCGGTTGCTATGCCCTGGGGGCGGGTCCGGCGGGCTACTTCCAACTCAAGACTCTTCACTGTATGGGGGCGGGAACCGGGCTGGCCAGCGGATTTGGCAAGCTGGGTCAGTTTGGCTTCGACCAACCGGTGGTCGCTGTATGCGGCGACTCTACCTTCTTTCATGCCGCTATTCCGGGCCTTATCAATGCCCGTTTCAACAGGAGCAATGTCCTGATGGTGGTGCTGGACAATGGCGGAACGGCGATGACCGGCTTTCAGCCCCATCCCAGCTCAGGGTGCGATGCCCTGGGCAGGCCAGCGCCGGTAGTGGAGATCGAGGAGGTCTGCAAGGCCATCGGTGTGGAGGTTAGGGTAAGGGATCCCTTCGAGGTGGACCAGGCTATAGAGGACCTTTATGACATGCTTCAGGACGATGGCGCCAAGGTGATGGTCTTCCGCAGGAGGTGCTATCTAGTCGAGTTTAAAGAAAAGGGGAAGAAAAAGGTCTTCGTCGATTCAGAAAAGTGCATCGGTGATGATTGTGGCTGCGCCCGGTTCTGCAGCAGGGTCTTCAATTGCCCCGGCATAATCTGGGACCCCGAGGCGAAGAAGGCGATTATAGACGACGTTGTGTGCACTGGCTGCGGAGTTTGCGCCACGCTCTGCCCGATGGGGGCGATCGTCGTTGAAGGGGGATGAAACATGGCTCTTGAAAAGGACCCGCTAAACCTAATCATAACCGGCGTCGGGGGCCAGGGAAATGTCCTGGCTTCGCAGATAGTTGCTTCAGCCGGCATAAAGGAGGGGCTCTACGTCACCGTAGGGGAGACCTACGGAGCTTCCCAGAGAGGCGGGCCTGTGATGAGCCACGTTCGTTTCTCCTCACAGGCACAGTGCAGCCCCCTGATATCTGAGGGTCAGGCGGACGTCGTGGTTGGACTGGAGCCCGTGGAGGCGTTGCGTGTCGTCGCAGAATTCGGCAATCCCAAGACCAGGGTCATCGTCAATCCCAGACCTATCTATCCCATTTGGGTCCTCTCCGGTCAGGCCACGTATCCACCCGTGGAGGAGGTCTTGGGGAAGCTGGAGGAGCTGGTGGACAGGGTTGAGGTGATCAGGGTAACCGAGGACAGGGAGACACCCACGCCGGCCAATGTGCTTATGGTGGGGGCCTTAGCCGCCTCAGGAATGGTGCCCATGGCAATAGCATCCTTTGAGGAGGCGATGAGGGAGGTACTGTCCCCGAAGGATGTCGAATTGAACCTCCATGCCTTCAGGAAAGGCGTGGCGGCGATGACAAGAGGCTAGCCCTTGATGGAGGTGTAACGTTATCCCTCTCCCTTCAAGGGAGAGGCTAGGTGAGGGTGAACGGAGATGACTCCTAATATCATTCGCCTGCCGCAGCAGGCCTGGTATGACAACAACGAGCTTGAGCTTCAATTCCCCTCCTCTTGGGAGATAACCGTTTGCTATATGAGAGGTCACCATAGGCCGCCACTGAGCGAACAAGGATTCCGAGAGGCATTCGCCAAGCCCATAGGCACGAAGCCGATACGGGAGCTTGCCCGGGGCAAGAGTGAGGTAGCGATCCTGTTCGACGATATGTCAAGGCCTACCAGGGTCGCCGAAATTGTTCCCCACCTTCTGGAGGAGCTGGGGGCGGCTGGCATAAGGGATGACAGCGTTAGATTCATTGCCGCCCTTGGTACCCATGGAGCGCTTACCCGCGTGGACTTCGCCAAGAAGCTAGGCGAGGCGGTGCTCGGTAGGTTTCCAGTCTACAACCATAATCCTTATGAGAACTGTACCTTCGTGGGCAATACCAGCAGGGGGACCCCTTTGGCCATTAACAGTGAGTTCATGGGTTGCGACCTCAAGATCGGCATCGGCTCCATACTTCCTCATCCCCTGACCGGGTTCAATGGCGGAGGGAAGATCATCCTGCCCGGGGTGGCCTCTATGGATAGCATCGCTTACAACCACGGCACCTTGACAGCGGAGGCTATGGCAAGAGGGGAGGACATCGGCACATGGATTGGCAAGTTCGAAGAGAACATGCTGCGTCTTGACGCCGCTGAGGCGGCAAGGATGGCGGGGTTGGACATCAAGATAGACGCTGTCATAAATGGCCGGGGCGAGACGGTAGCTCTTTTCGTCGGTGATCCCACCAGCGCTCATATAGAGGGCGTCAAGCTTGCCCAAGAGGTCTACGCCACACAGCCCGTTGAAGGCCAGGATATCGCTGTCATGAATACTTATGCCAAAGCCAGCGAGGCATTCCTCGCCCTTCCCTTGAGTTCGCGGCTGCTCCAGGGGGGTGCGGGGGATTTGGTGCTTATCGCCAATGCGCCTGAGGGCCAGGTGACCCACTATCTCGCGGGAGGCTTCGGCAAAAAGACGGGGGGCAGGCTGTGGTTTCCCCGAACCTCACTGCCCCCAAATGTAACCAGGCTCATTGTATTTACCCCCTACATTGACAAAGCAGGAGGCGATTGGTTGACAGCCCGCGAGTCCATCGTCTGGGCAAAAACATGGCCCGAAGTGCTGGAAAGGCTCACAGAAACCCACGGCGAAAGTGCAAGGGTGGCCGTAGTCCCCGATGCTACGATGCAGTATTTCGCAGAGTGATCCAGATAGCGGTAAGGCGGCCGCCACAGCACTCGTATCTGCAACAGTCCTTTAGCGTGTGCATCAAATATTATTGGAATAGTTTGACAAATCTATATCAATCATGTTAGACAATATCGCAGCACACGAGAAATTCAAAATAGGGTAAGCAAAGAAACTCCTTGATACCTATCTTTTTAGGGAGGTTACTATGAAATACGATGCAGTTATTGTAGGAGCTGGGCTAGGAGGTCTTACGGCTGGTGCTAAGTTAGCAAAAGAGGGTAAGAGGATTCTACTTATCGAACAGCACACTATCCCTGGAGGTTGTGCTACAACGTTTAAACGCAAGGATTTCACTGTGGAAGTTGGGCTTCATGAAACGGATGGCTTAGATAAAGACGACCCCAAAACCAAGATTTTCCAAGATTTGGGCGTTTCTAATAATGTGGAGTTCGTCAGAGTTCCTGAATTCTACCGCTATATCAATCAAAGGGTAGATATTGTAGTTCCTGATGACTATAGAAAAGCAATTGACGTCCTGGTGGAACGTTTTCCAAATGGAGAAAAAGGGATAAGGAAGTTTTTCAAAGTCATACTCAAAACACGTAAGGAGTTAAACACATTACCGAGAGAAAAATGGAAGCTCTTCGCACTTCTTCCAGTGTTTCCAATCATCTATCCAAACGTTATGTTTCGTGAAAATGGAACCGTCGGAAACTTCTTGGACTCAATAATAAATGATGAAGACCTAAAATTAGTGCTTCTGGCAAATCTCGGTTACTACCATGACGACCCTTATACCATGTCCTTGTTGTACTATGCAGCGGCCCAAGGAAGCTATTTTTCTGGCGGAGGACATTTTGTCAAGGGGGGTTCACAGAAGCTTTCGAATCATTTAGCTGATGTAATCAGAAATAATGGTGGAGAAGTTATTCTGAAGCATATCGTCACAGCAATCATTACAGAAAATAACAAGGCAGTTGGCGTGAGATATAGAAGAAAGTCCAGTGATGAGGAAGAAATACAAGAAGCTTACGGCAACTATATAATTGCAAATGCAGCTATACCAAACGTTGTAAATGAGCTGTTACCACCATCCGAAGCCAGAAACAGGCTTGCCTCAGCGATAGACAAGCTGGAAGTTGCTCCTTCAATTATATCCATCTATCTAGGCTTCAAGAAACCACCAAAAGAAATAGGAAACAGCCATTATTCAACATTTGTATCGGGCGAAAATGTATCAAGTATGTCAGACCTAGTAGAAAATACCAAAGGAGATATATCAAGAAGAGGCTTTGTTTTCGTGGACTACAGCCAAATTGATTCTCAGTTGGCTCCTGAGGGCAAGGGATTGGGTGTTATATGCACTACGGACTATCTTGCTGATTGGGAGAATCTAGATGAAGAAGAATACAAAGCGAAAAAGGAAGCAGTAGCGCAGATGTTCATCAACAGACTTGAGAAGGTAATCCCTGGTATCAAAGAAGAGGTAGAATACTATGAAGTTGCCACTCCGAAGACGATCAAACGCTATACCCTTAATCCAGAAGGAACGGCATATGGTTTTGCTCAAATACCAAAACAGGCAGGGAGAAAAAGGATACAGCAGAAATCACCTATAGAGAATCTGTATTTTGCTTCTGCCTGGACGATGCCTGGAGGCGGATTTACAGGTGCAATATTGAGCGGTTATCAATGTGCCGAAATGATATTGAGAAAAGTAGAATAATTGGGCGTTTTCTGGCACGCAGTAGATATGGAGGTGGAGACTTGTGATAAAGCCGTTTGAGATATGGAAAGACGTTTATGTAGTTGGCGATGCTGAGCTCTCCCACCCCTCCGATTGCTGTGTCTACCTGCTCAATGCCGGCGACCTGGTGCTTATCGACTCAGGCGCCGGTAGGAGCTTCGATAAGCTTGTGTCCAACATTGAAAGGCTTGGCTTTGAGCCGAAGAGACTCAAGGCCATCCTGGTAACACATGCCCATATCGACCACATCGGCTCGCTCCACCGTTTTCAGGAGGCATTCGGCGTTCAGGTCATCGCTCATGAACTTGATACTGAAGCCATAGAGGAGGGAAGAGGGGTAGCTGCTGAGGCCTACGGAGTGGACTACACCCCCTGCCATGTCGACCTGAGAATTCAAGGTTATGAGGAGACTTTCCAGTTCGGAAAACACGAACTCAGGGTGATTCACATCCCAGGTCATACGGCGGGGAGTATTGCCGCGTATTTGGACACGGACAATAAGAGGGTATTGTTCGGGCAGGACATTCACGGCCCCTATTATCCCGAATGGGGAGCAGACCGGGCACAAGCTAAGCTGTCGCTACAGAAACTCCTCGAGCTAAAGGCAGACATACTGTGTGAGGGTCACTTTGGAATCTACCAGCCGGCAGCAGCGGTAGAAACGTATATTCGGGGGTACCTCGATAGCCTATAGAGAGTAGGGCTAGATTGGCACCTTAGAGTCCTGTCAGGCAATCTTCGGCAAAGGCACAGAATTCAACTTCCAGCCATGCGCCAGCGAAGCACACGCTATGAAAATCCTCGGCCAGGCTACTTTGACATTCTCTGTTGGGAAACTCTTCCTGGTCCCACTAGACCATGTGTGAAGAACGATAATCATTGTGCTATAATCACATAATTAAAAAGAAGCAGAAATGTAATACAGTACGATGTTTCACTTTATCGACTTCCAATCGACTAGTGCGACTCTGTCTCAGGATCAAGGCAAGCTGTTTGAGAAGCTGGTCAAGAGTCTCGTCAACGCATGCGGATACAAAGACATTGAACTCAGGGCAAAAATGTCCAGCATGGAATATGACATTACGGCTCGCACCAAACTTGATAACGTGCCTCTAGTTGGTGAGGCGAAAGCACATAGGAAGAAAATAGACGGTGACACGATTTCGTCTTTTGTAGGAAAGATGTACCCAAGTTGGGCAAAGGATGCGAGGACGCTTGGGCTTTTTGTTTCGACTTCTGACTTCACCCCTGATGCCAAGGATTACGTTAGGTCCGTTGTCGACCAAAACGCTAATCTGAGACTCATTATTGGACAAGAAATCCTTGATATGCTAGCACTCGAGCTGAACTATCAAACAGCCAAGCAGATCAAAATGAAGGCAGAAAAGGAGTTTGATGCTAGGACCGGGGACACCCTATTCTTGGTTTCGGACAGAGGTGATTTCTTCATTCAATTACTTATTCGCAAGGACGAAAGTAGGCCCAGAGCCTTTTGCATATATCATGCTGATGGTTCCAGTATTGATGAGCTTGCTTTCGGGAGGGAACTCAAGGAACTGATCCCAGAACTGGAGGAGCTTCTAGTTTGGCCGTCTGAGATGAAAGTTAAGACATTCCTGAGTTTTGACCAAAGCCGTATGGCACCGCTCCAAGGCACTGGATGGTTTGACTATAGGTTTCCAGCGCCCCCTGACTGTTTCATAGGACGAGCTGAGCAAAAAGAGAGCTTTGAGTCTTTCGTTGGCCGCTTCAGAACCAAGAAGAGCAAGGTCTCAGTCTTCCAAGTCCTCAGTAGGTCTGGGGTTGGCAAAAGTTCGTTTCTGCTAAAGCTGCAGAACGATGTGGGAAGGGATGGGGTCATCTCCGTCATTGCCGATGCAAGAGATTTCAGAAGCACCTTAGATCTCCTTGACGTAGTTCAGGAATTTGTCCAAGCTCTGAACAGAGCCCATAACGCTAGGATGCCTATTCCGGACAGTCTGGCATCTGGACTGTTATCGCTCCAGGCAGCCAGCCAAATATTAGAGGCAAGCAACGATATAGGATTCGTCTTCATTGACCAATTTGAGAGTTTGTTTGCCAAGCCTGAGCTCTATGCGGCCTTTTTTGACTTGCTATCGGGCATCAATCACCTGTGCGACAATATTCTCTTTTGCATAGCGAGGAAGAACGATCAGCCTACAACCTTCGACGATAGAAGCAAGATAGATCTCGAACATCTTAGAGAGATATCTGAAACAGTGATCCTCGAAGATTTCTCAAGAGGCGAGGCGGTGAGTTTGATCCAGCACGTTGAGGATGAGATCGGGCAACCGTTGCTAGATCGGCTCAGAGAAATGGCTCTGGAGTTCTCGCAGGGTTTCCCGTGGCTGCACAAAAGGATATGCGCCCATATTATCGCGATGATAGACAAAGGAGCGAGCCAAGAAGAACTTGTCCAGGCAGGGCTAAAACCAGAAGAGCTGTTCCGCGAGGAACTGGCTGATCTCGACGAAGCGCAAATGGATTTCTTGCAACGACTGGCACAATACCTGCCCGCTACTCTTGCTGAGCTATCCGAGGTCTTCAAAGACGGCGATGTTCTCATTAGAAGGATCGATAGTCTCCAAGCTCACCGTCTCATTCGACTGACAGGAGGCAGGACATATGATACCTACAACGACGTTCTGAAGGAGTACTTGAAGACCGGGAGGGTTCCATTTGGCGTAAAGTATGTTTTCAGGGCGACACCACGTGCTACTCTAAATCTGCTGTATCGCATACTCACCCATAACTGGAAAACTGTCGCGGACATTAGAGACAAAGAGCGAAAAAGCTCTGGGGGCATATTCAATAGACTTCGCGAGCTTCGGCTACTAGGGCTCCTAGACTACTCGCAGGGAAGAATAAGATTGGCGGAGGTAACGACGAAAATGCATCAGGATGGGACCCTGGGGTATCTCATACAGAACAGAGTAAGACAGAATGGCCTCGTAAAAGACATCCTTGATAGGCTCGCCGCGACTGATCGCATCACGTTCGCTGAGTTGAAAAGCCTTATGAGGAAGAGCATGCCGCTACTCGAAGTGTCTGAAGATACTTGGGATGCATATGCAAAGTACTTGTCAAGTTGGCTTGATAAGACGAAGCTGGCAAGTCTATCGGGCAAAGACGTGGTTGTTCGCAAGGACAAGGGCATCATAACCCCGGAAGAGCTCACTAGAGCCAGTAAGGAAGGGGTAATTCTGCCTCCCCACTTCTTCTTACCATCAGCATATGTGAGTGAGCTGACTAGAGTATTAGAATTCATTCGGCAAGCAAGCGCACATGGAGAGAAACTCCGTGACGTGAGGAAGCTAGCGCATATTCAAGAGGGCATCTGCGATTGCTGCGCGGTAGGTCTCGTAGCGCGGGCATCTGATGGTGACTCTTCGTTGACCCCAAAAGGGAAGCGATTCCTCGCCAATGCTGCTGAGGCCAAAGAGGTCCTGAAGGAATTCCTGTTGTCGAAGCCTAATGTTGTGAGCTACTTGGAAAAAGTGGGCGGGAACCCTACTTCCCATATCCAGGTCCTCAAAGAGACGCTTGTCGATAGCGATCCTGGCTGGACAGCGGGCACGTGGCAATGGCGAAGCAAGGTCCTAGCTAATTGGCTTGTATTTGCTGAACTAGTAAGTCGTAGAAAAGGTAGAGTCACTAGCTACCCCACGAGGCTATTCTAGCGGGGCACCCTACTTCCCAGGCCTTCAACCAGCTCTTGACTGCGACAATCGACGTTCAATAGGTAGTATTACCGGTCGCTCCGCTCGTCTCACTGCCCTTAGCTCACCATTCGACGATCTTATATGCTGGGTCTCCGATTGCCAGTTTGGCTGCGTGTTTTAGGCCTCAAACGCATTATTGGCTCTAGGCTTAGTTTATCACTTATGATGGTTATCTGGAAACAAGGACATAATCAGTCAAGCGCTACATCAGTCGGGCTGTCAGGTTGTTCATACCCGCGCCAAATTGTGATAGACTTAGACACGAGAGATGAAAGAAGGAAACGAATCAAAAGCATCAGATATACTTCCCGTTCCCAGAACAAAGGAGGAAGCCAAGCGGTTATACGACCGCATAAGCTCGGTTTATGATTACCTCACGGCAGCCTTCGAACGAAAGTCCGCAGAAATGGCTCTGGGCCGTCTGTCCCTTGAGGAGGGCGAAACCGTGCTGGAGATCGGTTTTGGCTCCGGTTATTGTCTGCAGCGAATAGCGGAATCAGTCGGCAAGACGGGCAAAGCCCACGGCGTAGACATTTCCTCGGGCATGCTTGCGGTGACAAAGAGAAGACTGGACAAGGCTGGCCTGACGGACAGGGTGCAGCTATATCGCGGAGATGCTGCTAATCTGCCATATGGTGACAACACTTTCGACGCCGCCTTCATGAGCTATACCCTTGAGCTTTTCGATACCGGTGAGATCCCAAGAGTGCTTGAGGAAGTAAAGAGAGTGCTCAAGCTTGGGGGCAGGCTCGGGGTTGCAAGCATGTCCAAGGCAAACGGTGAATCCGCATTGCTGAGGCTCTATGAATGGGCACACACCAAATGGCCCAAATATCTTGATTGCAGACCCATCTATGTGGAGCAATCCTTAAGAGACGCTGGGTACGAGATAAGAACGAAGGAAAGAGTGAGCTTGTTCAGGTTGCCAGGTGAGATTGTGGTCGCTGTGAAAGCAGGCCACGCATCAGAATATGCTGACTGTTCGAGCTAACATCAGACGGGAACGGGGAAGTCAAAGACCCGCCAACGCCTTTCAATCGTGGAAGGGCTCCGTGTCCACTGCCTCATCTTCTCCATATCCCCTGCCTTTTGTACTCCTCCACTAATCCGATATAGTAGGGCATGTAGAATTTCATCCTCTCGATGTGACGTTCCGTGAGCTGGCCTCTTATTTTCGCAGGGGTTCCAGCGACAAAGGAACCATCTGGGACCTTCATATTCTCCACGACCACGGCGTTGGCGGCAACCAAGCACGAGTCCCCGACATCGGCAGAGTATAGAACAGAAGCCCCGTTAGCGATCAGCGTCCCGCTGCCAACCTTTCCCTCTACCACGCAATTATGGCCGACCATAGCGTTGTCGCCCACTGATGCTTGCCCGTGCAACACAGTGTTGTCTTCGATGTGGCAGTTATCCCCGATCCTTATCGGTTCGATATCACCCCTGATTACGACGCCAGGCCAAATGCTGGTATTGTTGCCGATCTCTACATCGCCGATGAGGCAGGCCGTGTCAGCGACAAGGGCTGACTCGGCTACCCTGGGCGTCTTTCCTCCGAAGCTCAAAACGATCACGTTTAGCCTCCTATGACCAGGTTTTCGTGCTGAATCAACCCATTTTGGCCTCCGACATTATTCCTGGCAAACTGGCAACGACCCTATCCCTTAATCCCCTGTAGGCGTGGTCATTTGCAACCACACCAGTCATAATCCGGGCAAAGGTCTCGCTTTTTGAGAGCATCATCACGCCAAGCTCCTGCATACCCGGATTGTAAATGAATTCAAAAAGCCCGCACGCTTCAACAAAATCGGGATAATACGCCTCTCTCCACAGAGCATCGAACCTGGCCGGGTCCCCATCTACGATGGCGTCGGCCGCAAGCTCGGCTCCCCAAATCGCATAACGTATACCTTCCCCCAGTATCGGGTCAACGTGTCCGGCGGCATCACCTATAAGAATCCAGTTCTTCCCCGAACACGGGGTTTCGTAGAACTTGGGATCCCTTGTCCCGGGCATCATCGCTCCAAAGGGGGAGATCCTCTCTATGTTTGGGCAGTAGTCTTCGATGAACTCATTCAGGTAGCCCGTCAGTTTCCTGGCGTGTCCTGTATCCGTAGCAACTCCGATGCTTGAATGTGTTTCCCGCGGGAATATCCAGGCGTAACCGTTGCAACCTTTGAGGAATCTAATGAGGCTGTAATCCCTCTCCACCCCTCTTGCGAAATAGCCGATACAGGCAGCCAGGTTCTCTCTCGGTATGCGGCCGACGGTCGCCCTGCGCACCACACTATGCACTCCGTCAGCTCCTATTACCAGCCTGGAGCGGTATTCTCCCTTCTGTGTGTGGATAAGCCAACAATCTGCTCTCTCTTCTATGCCGCTGACCCTTTCCTCAATTAGCTTGGCACCGCTGTCCACAGCCTCTTGCAGTAGGTATTTGTCCAGATGCTCTCTCGATACATTCATTATCCTTAGCCCAGAAACCGTAGCCTCTTTACCTTCCGGGGATATGAACAGCATCTTGTCAACGAATCTATATGAGGTAGGAACGCCCTTTAACAAAGGAAACCTCTCCAGGGTGAAAGGGGTAACACCCCCGCCACAGGGCTTTTCCCGTGGATGTGAATCATCGTAGATGGTGGCATAGATGCCGTTTTGGGCCAAACGGTATCCAAGGTATGCCCCGGCTGGTCCACCACCGACGATAGCGATATCCTCAACCATTTCCCTCCCCTATCCACCACCTACAACTGTGAACCTGGCCACCCTGGGGGCTTCCAGAAACTCCCACCTGCCTTGCATGCCCCGGGTCCGTGCCGCTACTTCAATGTGCAGCATGGCGATTCCGCAATCCAGCCGCTTGGATATGCCGAAGGTGAACCTGGGATTGTTCACCGAGACTGTTATGCTATTTGGTTCGGCATAGAAGCGCCAGGGCTGCCTGTTGATAGCTGAGGGAGCTATCCTGGCTGCTTCCAGAGCCGATTTCATCCAGTGAGGCAACTCCGTCTGATCCAGCCCGGTAACCAGTTTTGCCAGGGGCTTACGCCGGTGGGCCCGGCCAAAGCCCGTCATTATTCTCTCTTCCCATGTGGGGTCTTTTACCGCGTGACCAACAGGAGTCACCGCCAAGACCCTCTCGTTTTCGGCAGCGCCGACAATGGATGCGGCCAGTCTTGGGCGGAAAAACCCGGCCACCCAGCAGGTGGCCAGGCCCATAGCTGTCGCCTCCAGGATAACGCCTTCTCCTAAATAGCCAACCTTCTCCTGAATATGGGGGTCATCCATATCGCCAATAAAGGCGATAAGGGCAGGCGCGCCCTTGACCTTACCGTAAGGGCCGATAGCACCCTTAAGAATTCTGTCAGGGGATTGTGTTACCAGCTCTGCGCGCGCTGGGGGGAAAGGTCTGAATTCTTTGCAGATTGTTTGCAGCCGGGCCAGTAGGTTTGACTCCAGCTGGATGGAGTCAAACCTGCGCCGGGACCTCCTGCGAGGAATCGCAGAATGCCATTTTGAAAATGGGATGTCCATCTATGATTTTCACCTCTCCCGGGGAGCATAAAGAATTCTTATTTGCTCCTTCTGCCTCAGCCGACTACGAGCCCCCGTCGCTCCAAGTCCTCTACCATGTCTTTCAGACCGAGTTCCTCAAGCTTAGCCCGCGTCTGCAGGCCTGTGCCAACATCCCATCCCCTGAGGCTGTAGTACTCATCCTTCACCTCTTCGAATTTCTCCGCATCAAGCACTGCGCCCTTTTTGCTTACCACCTCATCACCCTTCCCCGGTGATAGCAATTCAGGATTGTGTAAATCAAACTTCAGGGGCTTGGTATAGTTGTACTCAGAAATCCTATCGCTCTCTCTACCTCGGTGGCCTTCCCTGGCAAGTATCGCCCTCTGGACATTGAATATCCGCTCACCTATCCTGTAGAGGCCGTCCTCATCTATCTCATTTCCAGTAACCGCAGAGAGGACCTTGCTTTCAACAGTAGGGTCACCCACATGGTCTGCGGTTTGTCTGGAAAACATAATTGGGAATAAGTAGCTGCAGAGGATCAGGCTGTCTTTGGCGCATTCGCGGTCCTGGATCATTTTCGCTGCCAGGGCTTTGCCTTGATAGGTTGTAAAGTCCACCGCTGCTTCACTTCCCAACAATCTCTTGCCGATGGCGCGGAATACATCGTTAGAAACGAATGCACCCTCTTGTTTGTAGACCCACATCAGCCAAAGATTCAGAGAACTAAGCTCATTTAGCTGGCCCATGGGCTGCCTCGGTTCCGTGGCGTACAGCAGCCCCGTACTGATATACATCCTGGGCCCATCTATTAGGGCGAAGTGGCCGCTATGGGTAATGTAGTCAGTGAGCAACTCTTTTGCCCCCTGCCCCACCGCATCGGCTGCCCTTATGGTTCCCTGAGCAAGGATGTCCCCGATGCCCTCCCTGAGCCCGATCTTTCTTACCAGAGTCTCTATGAACTCACGGCTCCCTTGCTTTGAAAGAGGGATGCCAGTGTTCTCATCGGTCAGAATGCCTGCCCGGTGGCACTTTGAGAGCCACTGCATCATTACATCCATCTGGTGGGTATCAACCCCGAATTCATTGCAAATCATATTTGCAAAGAACGGGACCTCGTTCCATTCCCCGTAGTATTTGCGGGCCCGCAGTATGTAGAAGGTAGCCGAGCCACACATGTATTTGCCTACTTTGCCATTTGATGCCTTGTAGGTCCCTCTGAAACAGAACCCGCCTGTGCAACCGTAGCAATAGTCTTTCTTCAACTTCATACCCTGGTCTGTTCCGGGCGTTATCCCCATGCTGATCCCCTTCCTCAATTCGCGGGCATAATCGGCCAGCTCCCGGTACCTTTGAGGGTTGGCAGCCTTCACCTTGCCGCTGCCCCTCACGGCGATGGCCTTCAGTTTCTTGGAACCCATGACAGCTCCAAGGCCGCTGGAGCCGCTGGCATCTTTATCAGCGAGGACAGAGGCAAAAGTGACCATATTCTCCCCGGCCGGACCAGTGGCCACAACATTTACTGAACTCCCTAGCTGTTGTTTTAGCATTTCCCGGGTTTCTACCGTGCTTTTCCCCCAGAGAGTTGAAGCATCTCTGATCTCAACAGTTTCGTCCTGTATGAGAATATAGACCGGTTTCTCCGATCTCCCTTGAATCACGAGGGCATCGTAGCCCGCGAGTTTGAGCTGGGCACCCCAGTTTCCCCCTAAATTGCTGTAGTTGAAGTACTCAGGGGTTGTAAGGGAAGATTTGCCACAGATTTGCCATCTGGATCCACTAACGCCCTTAAACCCTGCCAGCGGCCCAGTAGCGAATATCAGCCGGTTTTCGGGATCGAAGGCCTTCACCTCTGGCGTTACCTCGTCCCAGTAAATCTTGGCGGCAATACCTCTCCCCCCGAGAAACCTGTCGGCATAATCCATGGTCGGCATACGGGTTACGCCTCTCGAAGATAGGTCAACCCTGAGGATTTCTCCCGCATATCCGTATTGGCTCGTCACTTTGACACTACTGTCCTTTGAATATCGGCTCCCTCTTCTCCCAGATAGAGCTTATCCCCTCTTTGAAGTCCTCGGTAGCAAAGAGGATGTTCATGATATAAACCTCATAGTCCATGTGCGCTGCCAAATCATGTGTTTGAACGCCTTTGTACATGGCAGCTTTTGTCATCGCCACCGCCAGCGGGGCGTTCTTGGCAATCTTGGTCGCCATTTCCTTGGTGGCTGAAATCAGATTCTCATGGGAAACGACCTTATTTATGAGGCCTATCCTCTCTGCTTCACGTCCATCGATCGGGTCGCAGATCAGCGCCAACTCCAGGGCTTTGGTCAGTCCCACAGCGCGCGGCAGGAAATAGGTGCCCCCGCCATCAGGGATGAGCCCCCGTTTCGCCTGAGGCATGCTGAACTGGGCATTCTCCGAGGCAACCCTCAAATCGCAAGCTAAAGCCAGAACGACGGCCCCACCCATTACAATACCGTTTACTGCAGCGATCACCGGCTTGGGCAGGCTCTGGATTTTGAGCACGACAGTCAGAAAGCTTCTCTCGCTGTGAGTGACCATGCGCCCCCTAACCGTACTCGCCATCGACGGCAGCTCCTCGTCACCCAGCGTTGCCGCCCAGTTGAGATCAATTCCGGTGGAGAAAGCCCTGCCCGTACCGGTGAGGATTATTGCCCTGACTTCCTTGTCCCTGGCTGCCTCGTCAAACGCCATGTCGATCTCACCCGTCATTTCCATGTTAAAGGCATTCAGCTTCTCCGGGCGATTAAGGGTTATTGTCGCTACCCCATCCTCCTTCTCAAGCAGAACCATCTTATAAGGCATTTTCTACCTCCTTTTCGTTTCTTGAGGCAACAGAGGACATCATTGTACACCAGGCAGCGTTATTATTGAAGCTGCTTCTTTGTGAGGAGAAGTTAGGTACGGTGTGATTGGCGATACCGAAATGGCAACTGGAAGTGCGCGATGAAACGAGGGGGAATCTTGTCTTCTTCTGTCGAAGTCTCTTTTTGATGCTGATATTCTAGATTGCCTTCCCCAAGCAGCTAGGTCAGCACAATATCAAGCCCCACCCCGACAACAGCATAAGCCCTGGTTTGGTACTGTTTGTACTATCACAGCTCGATCTCTTTTAGGTCCGGGGCTATGATAAGCTTAGGCTCGGTCAATTCTTGCACCTCTTCCGCTGTCCAGCCGGGGGCTACCTCCTTCAGCAAGAGCCCTTGGGGTGTAACCTTGATCACAGCGAGGTCGGTTACGATCAGGTCTACACACTCCTTGCGGGTGAGGGGATAGGTACACTCTCTGACTATCCGGGGCTTTCCCTCCCTGGCGTTGTGGTCCATGGTGACGATCACCCTTTTCGACCCAAAGGCCAAATCCATTGCACCACCTATAGTACCGCCAAGGGCACCTCCAGTGCTCCAGTTCGCGATGTCCCCCTTCTCCGAAACCTCGAGTGCTCCCAGAATGACTGTCATGCGACCGCTTCTTATCATGACAAAGGATGTGAGGACATCGAACACAGACATCCCGGGCGCAGGGACCCAAAACCTTCCGATGGCATCGTGATAGTGGAAATCTGCCTTTTCCAACTCGTCTGCCCCTACCAGAGGGCCATAGCCCATAGCACCATTCTCAGTATGAAAGATGACGCCCTCGACTGCATGGAGGGCACAAAGATTCGGAATGCCTAATCCCAAGTTGACGTAGTCTCCGTCCTTCAATTCCTTTGCCGCCCTCTTCGCTATGGCATCTCTATCAAGTCTCTGTTTCATCTCCTAGCCTCCCTTGGAGTCTCCGATTGCTGCCTACCCGAACATCAGCTTCCGGGCGGGCTCGATCGAATGCAACTCGTATATCATTTCTTTCAGTTTCCGTGCAGTGGCCAACCCCTCTTCAGGGATCTCCACGATGCGGTCAACGAATATTCCCGCGGTTATGACGTGCTCAGCGTCGATCTCACCTACCTCCAGCAGTTCATCCACCTCAGCGATGGTGAAATCGGCCGCCATCGCCATCACCGGGCCGTCTCCTCTGAAAACCCCCTTGTAGACCAGATTGCCCAGCTTGTCCGCCTTGTGGGCTGAGATGAAGGCATAATCCAGCCTTATCGGCTTTTCCAGGATGTAATCCCTGCCATCTATAAGCCTCTTCTCTTTCCCTTTCTCCATAATGGTCCCTACGCCAACAGGGTTATAGATCCCACCCAGGCGGGCGGCACCGGCGTAGAGCCTTGAAGACAAGGTGCCTATGGTGGTCTGCTCCACCTCCAGCCCCCTCTCCACGTATTCCTCTACAAAAGCCGGGCCACCTAGATGCGCGATACCTACCACAGGGGTTATCAGCTTCTTCATCTGGGGAAGCAGAACCGCAGGCATGACAGCCTTGTCCTCGCTGAAGATCATGGGTATGAAGCAGTGAGTGACAATGGTGAGGTCCTTTACGCCCTTCCTCTTGAGAGCAGCGATTAGGTTCTGGGGAGTGGCAGCGATCGCCCAGGAATCCATACCGATACAGGCGCCATCAGGGATATCCGCCACTGCCTCATCGAAACTGCTAAATACCTTGTTCCGCATCTACAACTCCTCCTTTAAACAAGCTTTCAATACGTCTCCCTCTTGCTGCACACCAGAGCACTCATCGAAAATGGAGGCTCCGGGTCACAGCTAGCAGAGCAAAGGTCGTGCGACCGAGATTAGACCCTAAGGCCCCAAGCAATCTGATGCTCAACCAATAGGATGGACGTCATTATAGCATACTTCTCAATGATTGTTAGGCTGTATGTCGATTTGCCAACATTGGCACCAGTAGCATAACTGCTAGCATAGGCCTCTCAGCCCCAGGTCCCACCCCGACAACAACATATAAGCGCCGGTTTGATACTATCTCCTTCGCTATAGCTCGACCTCCTTAAAGTCAGCAGCGATAATAAGCTTGGGCTCGGTCAATTCTTGCACCTCTTCCGCTGTCCAACCCGGGGCCACCTCCCTTAATAAGAGCCCCTCCGGTGTAACCTCGATCACAGCCAAGTCGGTTACGACTAGGTCTACACACTCTTTGGCGGTGAGGGGATAGGTGCACTTCTTCACTATCCTGTAATCCCCTTCCTTGGTCGTATGATCCATGGTGATGATCACCGTCCTCGACCCCACAGCCAGGTCCATTGCACCTCCTATGGTGCCTCCAAGAGCGTCACCGCCGGTGTTCCAGTTGGCCAGATCTCCCTTCTCCGAGACCTGAAAGCCTCCCATAATGCTTATCAGGCGCCCGCTCCTTATCATGGCGAAGGAAGTGACAACATCGAAAATTGCCATGCCGGGTGCCGGTGTACAAAACCTTCCGCTGGCATCTATGTAGTGCCAATCCGCCTTTTCAATCTCATCCGCCATGACCAGCCGCCCGTAGCCCAGAAAACCAGCCTCGGTCTGAAACCTTACGCCCTCGGGCACGTAGAGAGCGCACAGCGTCGGAATCCCGAATCCAAGGTTGACGCAGTCGCCGTCCTTCAGTTCCTTCGCCGCCCTCATCGCTATGGTGTCTCTATCAAGTCTCTGTTTCATCCTTGTTGCCTCCGTTACATCAGCTCTCTAATCGCTCTTGCCGAACAAGAGGTCACGCACACTTTCCAGTTGAACAAGCTGCTCTATTACAGCTCGTCCCTTCTCCGGAGTGCCCAGCCCTGTCGGGGGGATCTCAACAATGCGGTCCACAAAGATTCCCGGGGTCACCACATGCTCGGGGTCGATCCCCCCCACCTCCACTATCTTCTCTACTTCGACGATGGTTACCTTGGCCGCCATTGCCATCACCGGCTGGTCTGACCTATAATTACCCCGGTAGACCAGATTACCCAGCTTGTCCGCCTTGTGACCTACGATAAAGGCGTAGTCAGGCTTAATCGGCTCCTGGAAGATGTACTCCTTGCCACCGATAACCCTCCTCTCCTTCCCCTCCTCCAGAATGGTTCCCACACCAATAGGGTCGTAAATCCCGCC
>Ga0209979_1001940_pt1 | contig 21009 bp, 17 predicted proteins | sample AnhtaG_FD_183114 | JGI IMG/M metagenome (GOLD analysis project Ga0209979, IMG submission 183114) | Deep subsurface microbial communities from Anholt, Denmark to uncover new lineages of life (NeLLi) - Anholt_01485 metaG (SPAdes) (version 2) | ecosystem: Environmental > Aquatic > Marine > Oceanic...
GAGCGTGTCCGAGTATTCGTTTTCAAAACACGTAAGTCTTTACTAATACAGAACTTAGCCATTTTAGACCCGAAAACGCTAAGTCTGTTATTTACAAGCACTTATGAATTTCAGAGCCTATTACTCGGACAGACTCCTAGCGCGGCAATTACATATCCTTGCGTGGAAATGGCGGAGAAATTCCCAAGGGCGGCTCAGGGGTCCGAAAAAACATCCTCAATCTGCAGGTCTGCAACGGCTTTTTCGGTCCATAAAAATTAGCAGACCAGACAACCCCCTCGAATTTGGCCTTAATCAAACTATTTCTTATAGTTTATACAGAAATGATAAAAAGCAATTTGATTCGGCTTCGTACTACGACTTGGAGAGAGATTTATTATGGCCAATGAGAGAACAGTAGTTCACGTTACTCACGAGACAGTAGGAAAAATCGGCGGTATAGGCGCGGTTCTGCAGGGCTTTTTCACCTGTAACTCTTATCTTGACGCGGTAGACCGCTCAATCCTGGTTGGGCCGTTATTTACAACCGAAGGCTCTGTGATGGATCGGCTTGGCGACAATAGTGAAGTGCTCTACTCATCTATAGACGGACTCGTAAAGTCAGGGTATGCACCGGCCTTTCGGAAAATCGAGAATTTCTACAATGTAGGTATTGTCTACGGCAGACAAACATATACGGATAAGCAGACAGGCACAAAAAGCTCGCCTGAGGTGCTGCTGATCGATGTGACACATATGGACAAAGGGCCCATCAACGAATTCAAAAAGCGCCTGTTTGAAGAGTTTGGTATCCGCAGCCATTTATATGAAAACTTATGGGAGTACGAGCAATATATTAGATTAGCACCGGTGGCAATTGCTGTGCTAAAAGCAATCGGCGCAGCCAAAGGTTCGACAACCATCATTTCACACGAGTTTATGGGGATGCCGACAGCATTGGCGGCCATCCTCGAGCCAACACGTGATTTCAAAACCGCTTTCTACGCCCACGAAGTAGCCACAATGCGCCCCATCGTAGAAAAACATCCCGGCCACGATACGATGTTCTATAATGTTATCAAGCGTGCCCGCGAGAATGGGCTTTATGTCAGTGAAGCGTTCGGCAACCAGAGTTCTTTTTTCAAGCACGCTCTTGTAGAAGCCTCAAAATACTGCGACCGTATATGTGCGGTAGGGGATTATGTAGTCGAGGAACTGCGATTCCTCGCACCTGAATTCAATGCTGCCGACATCGATATAGTCTATAACGGAATACCCGCATATCAAATCGGCATCGCCGAGAAGCTTACGTCAAAAGAAAAACTCCAGCGGTATTGTGAAAACCTGTTGGGTTATAACCCCGATTTCGTCTTCACACATGTCACAAGACTCGTACAAAGCAAAGGCCTCTGGCGCGATTTGCGCATACTTGAACAAATAGAAAAGGAGTTTAGAACCCAGAGCAAAACCGGCGTGTTGTTCTTGCTGTCAACCGAAGTAACACAGCGGCGCAGCCGCGATATCTACAATATGGAGTCGGCGTATAATTGGCCTGTGGCCCACCGTGAAGGCGGCCCGGATCTTTCCGGCGGTGAGGCGGATTTCTACACGGCAATCCAGGAATTCAACGCCAGAAGCAGAAACATAAAAATCATCTTTGTCAACCAGTTCGGATTTAGCCGAAAAAATTGTGGGCGCAGAATGCCGGAAGATATGGAATTTATGGACATTCGCAGAGGAAGTGACGTCGAATTCGGCTTAAGTATTTATGAACCGTTCGGGATATCCCAGCTTGAGCCGTTGACTTTTGGCGGGATATGTGTTATCAGCAGCGTCTGCGGCTGTGCAGGTTTTGTGCGAGACGTAAACGATGTAGAGAACCCGGAAACTGTCAAGAATATTATTATTGCCGACTATACCAACCTGGATAACCGCAGGTTTCCCGATATCGAAGATATGCTCCAGATTGACCGGTCGGTGCGCGACGACATAGAAAAATGTGAGAGCGAAAAGGTCGCGATGCAAATATGTTCACGCTTAGCCAAAAGTGAATCCGAGGTCCAGAGTATGATTGAAACCGGCTATTCGTTGGCGAAAAATATGAGCTGGGACGTGGTCGTCAAAAACTACCTCATAAGGAGTCTGGAAAAGACACACGAACAGCACAACGAAAGTATCTGCACAAAAGCATAGCTCCAAACTTCTCCCCGTTCTCTGGCCGGCCCATCTCCGCACGTCAACCAAATATGGCTTCAACACCAAAGGGATCGGCTTTGCAAGAAATTGCCGCAATTCCTGCCAACAAGTTATGTCTGATTACCGCTAAATCATCCATTATCAATAATTAATTCTGCTTGACTGCTCCCAAAACACCGACTAAACTGCTTGGCCGTGGACAGTCCTGAGAAAAAACCTATAATAGGTATTTTGGGTGGTATCGGCTCGGGCAAAAGCACGGTTGCGGCCGAGTTTGCCAAACTGGGCTGCAAAGTCATTGATGCCGATAAGATCGCCCACGAATTGCTTGAGAGAGAAGCTGTCAAAAAAAAGATAATCTCTGCTTTCGGCAAGGGTATTTTGGACTCGGCAGGAAAAGTTGACCACAAGAAATTGGCCGATGTCGTTTTTACCGATGCTGATAAGCTCTCACAACTTAACAATATAGTCCACCCCCTTGTTCTGGCCGGCGCCGAGCAGCTTATAGAGCGGTACAATCGGCAAAATCAAGTCAAGGCAATCGTGCTGGATATGCCTTTATTGGTGGAAGTTGGCTGGGCCAAACGGTGCGATAGGCTTATTTTTGTGGATTGTAAGCCCCAATTAAGGGCAGATAGAGCAAAAAAAATGGGCATTTTCAACAAAAATCAACTAAGAATTAGAGAAAATCTTCAGATTTCTGTTGACAGCAAAGCCGGGCTTGCCGATAATATAATTGAAAACAATTTTAGCTTTTCGGCATTGGCCAGGCAAGTCGCTGATATCTTCTCTTATGTTGTGGATAATCAGTAAGTGGGGTTTATCAGGTGTTGCTCATATTAGTGTTGCTTGTTGTTGATATATAAGTTTTATTTCTTCAATGCCCAAATCCTGTTGAATTCCTATAGGGACGTTATTCAGTGGAATCGTAGATTCTCGCAAATGCAGAAGGAGTGATTATGGCTAAAGCTGCTGCAAAAAGTGAAAAAAACAGACCGAGAAAACGCAAAAGCAAAAAGAGAAAGGCCGCTGTTGAAGAAGCTGCCGTCAATCAGGTGAATCCCAACGTATCCGAACAGCAGGCGTCTGGCTCGGCCACAGCCGTGGCTGAGGATACCGCCGCCGTCGAGACCGAAGACCAAACCCGGCAAGCGAAAGAGACGGAAGAAGAATCTATCCACGCCAAGTACGAGCGGGTCAAAAAGGGTGACTTGTATTTAACGGATTTGCAGAAACTTACCGTGGCAGAACTGCACGATATTGCCAGGAAAGACAATATCAAAGAATATAGCGCGCTGAAAAAACAGGACTTGATTTTCAAAATTCTCAAAGAGCGCATACGCCAAAACGGACTGATGTACGGAGAAGGCGTATTGGAAGTGCTGCCGGATGGTTATGGTTTTCTGCGAAATCCGAGTTACAACTATCTGTCCAGCCCGGACGATATCTATGTCTCACCATCTCAAATCAGGCGTTTTGGTTTGCGAACCGGTAACACTGTGTCCGGGCAAATCAGGCCGCCGAAAGATTCAGAGAAGTATTTTGCCCTGCTGCGAGTTGAAGCAATCAACTTTGAGAATCCCGATAACCTTGCGGAAAAGGTGGTTTTCAGCGATTTAACACCATTGCATCCGGATGAACGTCTTATACTGGAAACCGTACCAGAAGAGTTAAATATGCGAGTAATTGATTTGGTAACGCCGGTGGGCAAAGGTCAGCGCGGTCTTATCGTTGCTCCACCGCGAACCGGCAAGACCATCCTGCTGCAAAAAATTGCAAACGCCATCAGTACCAATTTCCCCGACGTAAAGCTGATAGTGCTGCTGATTGACGAACGACCTGAAGAAGTCACGGAAATGGAGCGCAAAACCGCCGATGACGTCGAGGTTATAAGTTCCACTTTCGACGAAGCCGCCGCCCGCCATTGTCAGGTGGCCGAGGTCGTAATCGAAAAGGCAAAGCGAATGGTTGAATACGGTCAAGATGTGGTGATTCTATTGGACTCGATAACCCGGCTTGCGCGAGCTTATAACACCCAGATGCCGCACTCAGGTAAAATCCTGACCGGCGGTGTCGATGCCGGTGCAATGCAGTTGCCCAAGAAGTTTTTCGGCGCAGCGAGAAATGTCGAATTCGGCGGCTCGCTGACTATCTTCGCGACAGCTCTGATTGATACAGGCTCAAAAATGGATGAGGTGATTTTCGAAGAGTTCAAGGCAACCGGAAATATGGAACTGCATCTCGACAGGCGTCTCGTTGACCGAAGAACCTGGCCGGCTATCGATATAAGCAGAAGCGGAACCAGGAGGGAAGAATTATTGCTCGACCCAAAGGAGCTTAAGCTTGTATATCGGCTGCGAAGGGTACTTAGCGAACTGAATCAAATTGAAGCAATTGAACTGCTGAAAAACAGGCTGACCAAGTGCCGAACCAACGCAGAGTTTCTGATGACAATGAACCTCGATTAACCTTTGTGCTTTTGGCCGAAGCTGTAAAGCTAATTTTCGCAAGAGCGAGCAGGAATACTTGATTTTGGGCTTCATCGTTGGCTTTACATTGCTGTTTAGTTTTATTAAGATAACATTCCGGCGGTTGTATTTTGCCGGAATTTTTTTATAGGCAATTGGTTGGGCAAGTTATGGGCGAACAACTTTCGAAAGTTTACGAACCGAAAACAACGGAGAAGCAGGCAAACGAAATCTGGTTTTCGCAAGGGCATTTTCACGCCGAAGCCTTGGGCGATGGCAAGACCCCGAAGCCTTATACAATTGTGATTCCGCCGCCTAACGTTACAGCGCCGCTGCACCTCGGTCATGCGTTGAATAACACGCTGCAGGATATTCTGATTCGGTTCCGCCGGATGCAAAAATACAACACGCTGTGGATGCCGGGTACCGACCACGCCGGTATCGCCACACAGACCGTGGTTGAGAAAACACTGCTCTCGGAGCAGGGTAAACGACGGACAGATTTTGAACGCGACGAATTTGTCGCCCACGTACAGGCCTGGAAAGACGAATATGAAGCCCGGATTATAAATCAATTGAAGGCAATGGGCTGCTCGTGCGACTGGGACCGAACCCGATTCACGATGGATGCCGTGTGTGCAAAGGCCGTCAGGGCCGCCTTTTTTAAGTTATTCAAGGATGGACTCATTTATCGAGGCAAAAGGCTGGTAAACTGGGACCCGGCCACCCAGACCGTGCTTGCCGACGACGAGGTCGAGCACGAGACAATTCGGGGGCACTTCTGGTATATGCGTTATCCGCTTGTCGAGCCGGTTGAAATCGAAGGAAAGCAGATTCGGCATGTTACGGTAGCGACTACCAGACCGGAAACAATGCTCGGCGATACAGCCGTGGCGATGAATCCGGCGGACCCTCGTGCTGAGTATTTGGTCGGCAAAAAGGTGCGTCTGCCGATTGCAGGTCGAATCATACCCATAATAGCTGATGAGCACGTTGTTCTGCCCGACCCCGAAAGTGAGGACGAAAAAGCAAAATTCTCCACAGGTTTCCTGAAGGTCACACCTGCTCACGACCCGGACGACTGGGAAATTGGCCAGCGGCAGGGACTGGATATCATCAACGTGATGGCACCGGACGGCTCAATCAGCGACAGGTACGGATGGGAGGATATAAGCTCAGACGCACAGTTCCTGCTCGGAATGGACCGTTTTGAGGCGCGTGAGGCTGTTGTTGAGTGGTTCCGGAAAGAGAAGCTCCTCGAAGACATAAGAGAGTATGCCCATGAGGTCGGGCACAGTTACCGCAGTCACGTTCCCATTGAGCCGTATTTGTCCGACCAGTGGTATATAGCGGTCAAAAAGCCTATCGAGCACTTGAAAGAAAAATTCGGCAAGGGCCTTATTGAAGGTACCGACGTGCCGGTCAATTCGCTGGCAGGTCTGGCCCTCAAGCCGCTGCTTGACGGTCGCCTGCGGTTCATTCCCGAGCGCTATGCAAGGACATATCAGAGCTGGCTGGAGAATCTGCGCGACTGGCCCATCAGCAGACAGCTCTGGTGGGGACACCGAATACCAATATGGTCGAAGGCTGGGCAGTTGGAAGACAGCTTTTCAGGTCAATCCGACAAAGTACATTCTGTCTCGGCAGAATCTGATGAAGGCGCAATAACTTTCGTCTGCGTTATCGCCGGACACGAGGACCTTGAGAAACAGTTCGAAGCCGACGGCTGGACGCGAGATGAAGACGTCCTCGATACCTGGTTCTCATCTGCACTTTGGCCGTTCAGTACGATGGGCTGGCCGGACCAAACGCCGGAGCTGAAAACGTTTTATCCGGGCGACGTGCTTTGTACGGCTCGTGAAATTATTACGCTGTGGGTCTCGCGTATGGTGATGATGGGCCAGTATTGCGTTGGGGATATTCCGTTTGCCGATGTGTTTATTCACGCAATGATCCAGGATGGGCAGGGGCGCAAGATGTCCAAGAGCCTGGGCAACGGAATTGACCCTCTGGTGGCCATCGATAGTCACGGGGCGGACGCAATGAGGTTTACGCTGGCAAGTATGACCACCCAAACCCAGGATGTGCGTATGCCGGTCGCACAAATGACGCTGCCCGACGGACGTACGGCCAACACGTCACCAAGATTCGATATCGGCCGAAACTTCTGCAACAAACTCTGGAATGCCTCGCGTTTTGCTTTGACCAATCTGGAGGGTATTGAGCCGGACAAGTTTGACAAGGACAAAATGACAATCACCGACAAGTGGATCCTTTCCCGCCTGGCTAAAACTGTCACTAATGTCACGCAGCAGTTGGATGAGTACAAATACAGCGACCCCATAACGCAGCTTTACAGGTTCTTCTGGAATGATTTTTGTGACTGGTACCTGGAGTGGGTCAAACCGAGGATGCAGGACGACCAGCAAAGGCCAATCGCTCAAAACGTCCTGGTTTTTGTGCTGGACCAGACTTTGCGTTTACTGCATCCGTTTGTGCCGTTTATCACCGAAGGTATATTCCAAAAGCTAAATGAAATTGCGCCGTTGAGAAAGCTCAAGGATTTGACAGAAGCCGAAGAAGCTGAGGCGTTAGTCGTTGCGCAATGGCCGCACGAACTGAATGGTTTGGTGGATGAGGATGCCGAGAAGCAAGTCGACCTTGTCCAAGACGCAATTCGGACTGTCAGAGATATTAGAAACAACAGAAACATCCCACCAAAGGAACTCTTAGTCGTATCTGCAAAGTCACAACAGCAAACTGTCGAGATTCTAAACCAGAACGCACAACTGATTCAGCAACTGGCCGGCGTAAGAGAATTTAAGGCTGGGGTAGCGATTGTGAGACCTGCGGCCGCTGCCGTCGGGATTGCAGACGCGACGGAAGTTTACGTTCACGATGTCATTGACCCTGTGGCTGAACGAGCCCGGCTGGAAAAACAAAAGCAGCGGACAGAAAAAGCTAAAAAGGCCGTAGCGGCCAAGCTGAGTAATGAAAACTTCATTACCAAAGCCAAACCTCAGGTTGTAGCCCAGGCCAGAGAGAAACTGGCCCAGCTGTCAGAACAATTAGAGACCGTTGAGAGGAATCTTTTGGAATTAGAGAAATAAATAGCGTACTATAAACGCATAAGGTATAAATACCCTTTTGCTCTTATGCACTCTGGTTAGTCAAGGCGGTCCTGAAATGGATGTCGAAGTAGAATTGTCGCGTATTATCATTAATGAAACATCCGACCAGCAGATAATTGTCTTGAAAGAACGTCACGGCCAGCGCACGTTCCCCATCGTCATCGGCATAGTCGAAATTTTTGCTATCGACCGCCGATTAAAGGGCATCAAGGCGCCGCGCCCGATGACGCACGATTTATTGGATAGTGTAATTGAGAATCTCGGTGCCAGGATAGAAAAGACGGTTATTACTGACTTGCGCAACCATACCTTTTATGCTGAGATATATTTGAGTTCAAACGGTCGAACAGTGAAGATTGACTCACGTCCATCAGACGCGATTGCGCTCGGCGTGGCTTCAAATACTCCTATTTATGTTGCTGAGCACGTTTTCGAGAAGACTTCCCAGTAAGAAAGCAAATAATCATCAAGCCAACTCCAACACAAAGCATACTGTCTCCCACATTGAAAGCCGGCCAATGCCTGCCTGGCCAGTACACAACATCGATGAAATCCCGCACGAAACCGTCATTAAATATTCTGTCGTAGAGATTTCCACAGATGCCGGCTGCGAAAAATCCAAGACCAACATAAAACAATTTCCGCTCATTTCCACTGGAAAGAAAAATAACAAAACCAGCTATCAGTGCAATAACAGAAATCGTCACCAAAAAACAACGCTGTCCGGAGGCAATTCCAAAAGCGGCGCCGGGGTTCAATGCTCTTTCAAAGTGCAAAAAGCCATCTATGATTGAAAATCTGTAGTGCGGCTGTTGCTGTAGCCAACCGAATACGGCACTCTTGCTCCATAAATCCAGCGCTATACCTGCCGCTGTTATGGACCAGAAGACAATATGCGCCTTCAATCCCGGCAGCTTTACCTCAGCCATCCGGGACAAAAATACCCGACCCAAAGCCGGCCGGGCACTGTTTTGCTGTTTCTTCAATTCTACCACGTTCCAAAATCTGCCAACGCTACTGAGCTCTCATTTTGTGGTTTATCGCGAAACCCAGCGTCTCCTATTTTGAATACTTTCGTATCAGCTCAATCAATTTCTGACGGCGGTCCTGATTGGGATTGACGGCCAAAGATAAACGCCACTGCTCAACCGCTTTTTCCTTTAGCATCTCATCCTGACCGGCAAGCGCCTTTTGCATATAGGCAACCCCCAGACCCCTGAAAGCCTGCCAGTCCTTGTCATTTATTTCGGTCGCCCGGGTGTAACTTTCTATCGCCTTGTCCACGTCATTAAGCAGCAGATAGCAGTATCCAAGATGCTGATATGCGATGTTGTTATCAGGCTGCATTTGCGTCACCAATGTTAGCAGCTCTCTTGCCGGCTCATTGCGGTTGGTTTTTATATAGGCGACCGCCAGGGAAATCATAACGTCGGGGTTACTGCCATCTATTTCCAGCGAACGCTTGTACGAGCGAACAGCCTGCTCATAATCTCTTCGCAACTCGTAAATATCACCAAGCAACTTCTGGACTTCACTTACGTTAGGGTTAATCTGCTCGGCTCGTTGGCCGTATGCCAAAGCACCGTCATAGTCCTTGAGCTCATAGTAGCTTTTAGCAGCATTGAGATGAGCTTCGAAATGACCAGGGTTGATTTCACAGACTCTGACATACGCCCTGACTGCCGGTCCGAATTTTTTCATAATCCGGTAAACCCGGCCAAGATTGAAATAGTCTTCGAAAGACAGCGGGTTTAGCTCCGTTGCCTTTTCGTAGAAGGCAGCGCTTCTTTCGTAATCCTTTCTTTCCTCATAGATCTCACCAAGCAGCGAATATGCCAACGGGAAACGTTTGTCTAACTGTACGATGGAGTTGAGCTTTTCAATGGCCATTTCATTCTCGTCAAGTTCTTTAAGCACTACCGCGTCGACATATAAATCAACCGCCCGTTGTTTCTGGCCACAACCGGCAGGAAGCAACAAGCCAAAAAGTGAAAAGCAAAGAATAAGAGCTATAAAGCGATTTGTTTTTGCCTCTATGAGACTTGTGATGTTAAACATATGCGATTCCTTCCCCTATATCTGGATAACACCGTGATTACCATTTTCCAGCATTTACAGCCGCCTTTTAACCGGCGACTAAACACTGTACCGGCTGGATTTTATCATTTATAAGGATTGCTGTCAAAAACTTTTATCAGCACAACAACTCTGTTCTACGAGCATTTTTCCTAAATGTTTGACATATTTGACATGGGGCTATACCATATTCGTCGCGCCTGGAACGTGATGCGTTTTGCGCACGACGCAATAGGAGGTATAATAAAGGTATTTCTCTTATGGCCAAACATAAGGTAGTTCTGAAAAACAGGCCGTTCGTGCTGATAATCCGTGACGGCTGGGGTTATAATCCAAATCTGGCCGAGGATAAATTTAACGCCCCCAGATGTGCCAATACCCCGGTGGACGATATGCTGATGGCCAAGTATCCTAACTGTCTCATCCACACCAGCGGCGTGGACGTAGGCCTGCCCGATGGGACGATGGGCAACAGCGAAGTGGGACATCAAAACATCGGAGCCGGCAGAATCGCCCCCCAGGAATCTGTAAGAATCAGCACAGCCATTCGAGATGGGTCGTTTTTTGAAAACCAAGAGTTTATGAACCTGATCAAATTCGTAAAGAATAATGATGGCAAAATGCACGTAATGGGTCTGTGCAGCAATATTGGCGTCCACTCACTGTTAGAACACCTGTATGGCCTGTTTGAATTGGCGAAAAGGAACGATATAGAAGATGTTTTTATTCACGCATTCACCGACGGCCGGGATTCACCGCCGGATAGCGGGGCGGGATACATTGCCGATATTGAAAAAAAGGCCAAAGAGATAGGGGTGGGTAAAATCGCGTCCGTGATGGGCAGATTCTATGCGATGGACCGTGACAGCCGATGGGACCGTGTGCAAAAGGCTTATGAATGTATCAGGATAGGCAAAGGTATCAAAGCAACCAGCGCCGAAGAGGCGGTTGCCAAAAGTTATGAAAAAGACGTGACGGACGAATTTATCGAGCCAACCTGCATCGTCAATAGTGAAAATGCGCCCACAGCCACTATCGACGACGGCGACGGCGTAATATTCTTCAACTTCCGCGGCGACAGGCCCCGTGAGATTACGCGGGCATTTGTCGAGCCGGGCTTCAAAGAATTCCTGCGAACAAGCAAACCAGATATATACTATGTTTGCATGACCGAATACGACGCGACGGTGCCGGCACCAGTGGCATTTCCAAAGCCCCCGAAAATGAAGAATATCATAGGCGCATACTGGAGCTCTCTGGGCCTCAAGCAATTTCGCTGTGCCGAGACGGAAAAATATGCTCACGTCACTTTCTTTTTCAACGACTACACCGAAAAACCATTCGCCGGCGAAGATAGGCAAATAGTGCCTTCACCCAGAGTTCGAACGTATGACTTAAAACCTGAGATGAGCGCTTTCGAAGTTGCCGACGTTGTGCTGAAAAGACTCGACTCGAATAAATACGATGTGGTTGTAGTCAATTTTGCCAATCCTGATATGGTCGGCCATACCGGGGTTTTGTCTGCGGCGATTAAAGCCGCTGAGGTGGTGGACGAGTGCGTCGGCAGGGTTCTGGACAAGGTCAAGGGTATGGGCGGCAGGGCCATAATAACCGCTGACCACGGGAACTTCGAAAAAATGATAGATGGAAGCCCGGACAACCCACATACCGCTCACACTATCGGCGATGTGCCTTTGATTGTATTCGACGAGCGCTACAAGAATAAGAAGCTGCGAGAAGGCGGAAGATTAGCCGACGTAGGCCCCACCTTACTGCAAATGATGGAGCTGCCACAACCCGAAGAAATGACCGGCAAAAGCCTGCTTGAAGGATAGCGGAAATACAGCAATTTTTTAAGCTGAGCGGGAGAAAACAATGGGGCAAATAGTCGTCCTTGACCAGAATATGGTCAATATGATTGCCGCCGGGGAGGTAATTGAAAGGTCTGCCAGTGTGGTCAAGGAGCTGATGGAAAACAGCATTGATGCTGGGGCAACAAAAATAACCGTATCCATCGAAGATGGAGGCCGAAAATTAATATCGGTTGCCGATAATGGCTGTGGGATGGACGGTGAGGACTTAGCCAGCGCATTTGAGCCGCACGCCACCAGCAAAGTCAAAACCAGCTCCGACCTGCGGAGCATATCAACACTTGGCTTCAGGGGAGAAGCATTAGCAAGTATCGCATCGGTAGCGCAGGTCAGGGCGGTCAGCAGGACGAAAGATTTGCCCGGCGGCAACTGCTTTGAGATTGATTGCGGAAATAAAAGCAGCGCCAGTCCCTGCAGTGCAGATTACGGCACAACAGTCCAGGTCAGAGACCTCTTCTATAAGCTGCCTGCACGACGCAAATTCCTCAAAACAGCCAGTACCGAAATGACCCATATCACCGAGCGCTTCACGCGCATCGCGCTGGCAAATGGTGATTTGGATATGACGCTGATACATAACGGCAGAGAGCTTTATCGGCTCCCGACCAGCCAAAGTCTCCGCCGGCGCATAGCGCAATTATTCTCAGCCCAGATTTCAGAAGGACTAATTGAAACCCAAAGCGATGAAAAGGGATTGCACATCTTCGCCTTACTGGGCAGGCCGAGCATCGCGAGAACAAATAACAAATTTCAATATGTATTTCTAAACGGCCGGTTCATCCGCGACAAATTTATCTCACACGCAATCAAAGAGGCATACCGCGGGACTTTAGAGCCTGACAGATTCCCTGTCGTCTTTTTGTTTACTCAAATCCCTTATGAAGACATAGATGTGAATGTACACCCCACCAAGATTGAGGTGCGCTTTTATAATGCCAATTTGGTTCATTCGCAAATCCTCGGCTGTCTGCGGGAAAAACTCCTGGGAACAAATCTTGAGACTCCCGCAAAACTGCCATCAACAGCCCACGCGTCCAAGCAGCAAGAGCTTGACCCTGCCGCTCGTTTTCGAAGTCAAAAAATCGCCGATGCAATGGCTGAGTTTTTCAAAAAGCACAGGCCCGTTCATACCCAGCAGCAATTCGAACATAGGGCGGGAACCCAAGAGCGCCAAGCCGGATATGAGATACGTGATAAGAGATACGAAAAGCCATACCCGCAAAGAGAATTCCTGCAGATACACGATAGCTTCGTAGTTGCACAAACTGACGATGGATTCGTCATTATTGACCAGCACGCGCTTCACGAGCGCATAATATATGAAGATTTGCGCAGGCGAATACAGAAAAGCAAACTCGAATCCCAGAAACTGCTGATACCCGAGAGTTTTGAACTGACTGATGCTCAGGCCGATACGCTCAAAACCAGTGCCGAACTGATTGAAAAATTAGGAATCGAGCTTGAACCATTTGGCCCCAGGACTATGGCAATACAGGCTTTTCCCATAATATTATCAACCGTAACACCGCTCGATTTCGTTCGGGACTTACTTGATTTGCTCACCGATGAAGGCCTCGGTCTTGATGCAGAAAGATTGCTCGATGAGGTCTTGAATATGGCCGCGTGTAAGGCCGCAATCAAGGCCGGCCAAAAACTCAGCGACAGTGAAATAGAACAACTGCTTGCAGATAGAGAGAGACTCGAATGTGCAAGTCGCTGTCCGCATGGCAGGCCCACTACGATAAATTTTTCGATAAGTGATTTGGAAAAGCAGTTTAAGAGAACCTGATGAACAAGTGGTGGTGGCTACTGTTGATAGTCTTATGCTGGGCCGGTGCAGGATTCGCAATATTCGGTGTCTCTGCGGACCAAAACCGCGCCGATACCTTGCTGCCGCGTAAAACCGACAGAATCGTTTCGATGGCCCCCAACCTCACCGAGATACTTTTTGCTCTGGGCTTGGATGAAAAGGTCGTTGCGGTCTCTAATAACAGTGATTATCCTCCGCAAGCCGCTCACAGGAACAAGGCAGGGACCTTCTGGCAGCCGAATATTGAAGCAGTAATAGCAGCTAAGCCGGACCTCGTAATTACGCTCGGATTCAGTCAGCAGAAAAATCTGGCCCAGCGACTGAAACGAATCGGTTATAACAGTTTGACCCTGAATATTGAAAAGGTAAGCGAACTTTTCGAGGCAATAAAAAAAATCGGTGAGGCAACCGGCAGGCAATGGCAAGCCAGTATATTAGTAGCTGACATCAGGAAAAAGCTGGATAGCCTCTCATCTCTGGTTGGAACAGATGACAGGGTCAGGGTGCTTTATGTTGTTCAGAGAGAGCCGCTGCGGGTGGCCGGACGCGATACATTCATTAATGAGATGATTGAGCTGGCGGGCGGCGAAAACGCAATCGGCACAACCGTACACAAATACCCGCCAATCGGAACCGAGCAGGTGATTGCCTGCAGCCCGGAGGTTATAATTGAACCGGTGATGGGGCAAAACCACCCGACCGGCCAAAAGGATAGAGCGATTCAATACTGGAGCAGGTTCAAAAATGTCCCAGCGGCCAGAGATGGACGAGTTTACGTTATAGACGGTGACACGGTATCACGTCTCGGGCCGAGACTGTATGAGGGAACCGAAAAAATTGCCCGGTGCTTAAGGCCGGAGCTTTTTACGAATTAGAGTAATGACAAACCTACTGACGGCAAGGAAACTGGCGGCCAGAATCGCATTAGCATTTGTGGTGCTGGTGGTGGTAATGTTTGTGTGCTCTTTGATTGGCGCCGAGAGCATTTCATTAAAGGCTGTATTCGGGCGCGCCGGCAGCCAGCAAACTGTAAATACTGACTACGAAATATTTGTGCACGTCCGCGTGCCACGAATTATCCTCGCCTGCCTGGTTGGTGCGGCCCTGGCATGTTCGGGAGTTGTTTTCCAGGCCCTCTTGCGCAATCCGCTGGCGGACCCGTACATACTGGGCATATCCAGCGGAGCGGGTTTGGGGGCAATTATTGCCGTCATCAGTGGATTTACCTGGACACTCTGGGGGCGGTCGCCGATAGCGGTTTTTGCATTTGCCGGCGCACTGGGGACCGTTTGGCTGGTATGGTTCATCGGGCGCTTCACCGGAAGGTCTCACGTGACGGGCCTGCTGCTTGCCGGCGTGGTGGTCAATGCTTTCTTTTCTTCGGTCATAATGTTTTTGACATCAATAGCAAAAAGCGACCGCGTGTTTTCGACAATATTCTGGTTAATGGGCAATATGACAGAAGAAGATTTTTTTGTACTCTGGGTCGGCGCCGGATGCGTCGTAGCAGGCGTGCTCGCGCTATTTTACATCAGCCCGCAGTTAAACGCCATAAGCTTTAGCGAAGACGATGCCAGGACTATGGGCGTAAACACCGCCAGAACCCAGATGCTTGCCTTTGCAATCGCGGCAGCTATAACCGCTGTCGCGGTAAGTTTAAGCGGGCTTATCGGATTTGTAGGCCTTGTCATCCCACACGCGGTTCGCCTGGTATTCGGACCCGACCATCGTCAATTGCTGCCCTTAAGCGCGATAATCGGAGGTGCATTTTTGGTCGCCGCCGATACAATCGCCCGGATAATCGTTGCCCCCGCCCAGCTGCCGGTAGGTGTAATTACGGCCATTGTGGGCGGACCTTTCTTTCTGGTTTTGTTGGTTAAGTATACCCATAAAGTTGGCTGGTTAGGTAAATGAGCATTATAAAAGTCAGCAGCTTGAGTTTTAGATATTCTGACGTTGAGGTTCTGCGGGACCTCAGCTTCGAAGTGCAGGCACAATCTTTCCTCACCATCGCCGGGCCGAACGGCGCAGGTAAAAGCACATTACTTAATCTGCTCTGCCGAACGCTGAGACCGAAATCCGGCTCGGTAAGCATAGACTCGATAGCAATAGACTCATACAGCACCAAAGCACTTGCTCGGAAAGTGGCCGTAGTACGCCAGGAGTTTATACCCGTATTCGGCTTTACAGTTGTAGAAACAGTATCGATGGCAAGAACACCATATTTAGACGCATTTGGATTTGAAACCAACGCCGACAGGAAAATCGTTGCTGATGCGCTTGAAATGACCGATACAGCTCAGTTTGCCTCACGAGCGCTCGCAGAGTTAAGTGCCGGCGAGCGGCAGCGGGTCTTTATCGCAAGGGCACTTGCGCAAGACACCGCTATTTTGCTTTTGGATGAGCCGACAAGCTTTCTGGACCTGAAACATCAGGTCGGCATATACGATTTGCTCAAAAGGCTGCAACTGGAAAAAGCCAAAACAATCGTGGCAGTAACGCACGATATCAACCTCGCCGCCCAGTATTGCGACGAAGCTTTGCTCATCGGAGCCGACAATTCCTACCATATCGGCAAAGCCCGGGATGTTTTCTCCCCGCAGCAAATCGAAAAAGTTTTCAGCGTCAGGGCCTTTGCGGGCAGAGTCGGCCAGGAAAAATTTTTCCTGCCTCTGGGCAAATTTGCGAAGGATACCGGCATAATCACCACAGATTCCAACAGCAGCCGGCAAAAATAACTGCCGCCGCCTGTTACTGTAAACCCTTATTCCTCAAGAAGTTAGCCCTGTCGAAGCAAATTAGCTTGAACAATTTGATTGGGCTGACTATACTCATCCGACTTTTTATTGTGATTTTGGGCAAAAGAAGCGTTATACGCGGTTTGCTTTGATATGTTATAATAATAGGTTTGGCAGATGTCCAAGGAAAGGTTTGGTATTAAGAAAGGCAGATAAAGAGGTGGCACAGAAACGCAAAAAGGCTTCCAGAAAAAAAACAACTTCGACTCGAACAAAGAAACGTCGTTTGACCGCTCGTGAGATTGAGGCTTTCAAGCAAATGCTGTTGGACAAACGCAGAGATATTGTAGGCGACGTAAACGAAATGGAAGACGAAGCTCTCAAGAAATCCCGGCTGGATGCGAGCGGGGACCTCTCGAGTATGCCAATCCATATGGCCGATATCGGCACTGATAACTACGAGCAGGAATTCGCCTTGGGATTGATGGATGGCGAAAGGAAGCTGCTCAAAGAAATCGACGATGCGCTGCAGCGTATCGACCAGGGAACTTACGGCGTTTGCGAAGCCACCGCTAAGCCTATTGCAAAAGCTCGACTAAAAGCACAGCCCTGGGCCAAATACTGCGTTGAATACGCCAGAATGCTGGAACAGGGCCTTGTAACAGAGCAAGAGCAATCGATATTAGAGCCGCAAGAAGGAACAGATATAAAGTCGGAAGAAAAACAAAACGAATCATAACAAGGATATTCCCAAAAACCAAAGCTGGCTTGGGCTGGATTGATTAGATAACCATAACAAGAGAATAGCTCCGTCGGACCATCCACCTTTGAGAATCTTTTCAATATGCGTCCAGCCAATTCCAAATTTTGAAAATCTGCCGGCAAAATGTATTTCGCCGCCAACTCCGGGAAGTTAGACTATTATCCCGCTATGAAACACAGATGTCCGGTTTGCAAAAAGACCTTTAAAGCACCGCCTAAAAGACAGTCTGAACAAGCAGAATTTTTTCCTTTCTGCTCACCGCGGTGCAAGTTGATAGATTTGGGTGCCTGGCTGGACGCCGAATATAAGATAACTTCCCAGTTAAAATCACAGAACGCGGTCGAGCCGTCTGATACTTCCTCAGATGCTCCTGCTGACAGTAAATAACAATGCCCAAAAATATTATAAAACCTGTTGAAACCGGCTGATAATAAACTATATATATGTTTTGGAATCTGTTCTTCAGAGAACCAATAACAATTACAACCTCTTTGAAAGGACGCAAAATGGACAACGAAAAACAACCCTCTCAAGTTTTGGAAAACCTTCTCTTTCCGAAAATTTTCCGTACCTTCCGCATGGCCATTCAGCCGAGTAAATTGATAATCGCTTTTCTGGCGTTGGCCATTATATGTCTTGTCGGCTGGATTATGGACTTCAGCAGAACAGTCGTTACAGACAAACAAGGCGAAATCACAGAATTGCAAGCCTATTTGGAAAGCACGCATGAGATTGACGCAGTGTCGGAATTCCGCAAAGTGTGTGAAAAGACCGGTAGTCGAAGAGGCGTGTTTTTCACACTTTGGCGCTTCGGCTCCGCGAAATTTCACGGCGCACTAAAGTCACTATTCGCATTTGACCTGCCCGGTGTAGCCGAAAATATCGCGGAGTATTTCAAAGCGATAAGATGGGCCGTCACATACCATTTCCTTTACTGCATCATATTTTTTGTAGTAAAGCTTGCTGTGATTTCTGTTGCCGGTGGTGCTATCTGTCGAATCGCAGCGCTGCAATTTGCCCAGGGTGAAAAGCCGGGCCCGATCGAGGCGATACGCTTCAGCGCAAAAAAATTCCTGAGCTTTTTCACCGCACCTCTGGTTCCGGCCGGCATAATCATCTTCGCCGGTCTATGCATATTTCTCCTTGGACTTATAGGGAAAATTCCACTGGGAATCGGTGAATTGATAATGGCCATCTTTATGCTGCTGGCTTTGACGGCTGGATTCGTGATAGCGTTCTTCGCAATAGGAACGGCCGTGGGATTTAACTTGATGTTTCCCGCCATAGCATACGAAGGTTCAGACTGTCTTGATGCGATGGAACGGTCGCTTACTTATGTTTATAAAAAACCGTGGCATATGGGCTTTTACACCGCTATAGCTGTGGTTTATGGCGCAATCTGTTATATTTTTGTCCGATTCTTCGCCTTGTTGTTGCTCTTAGGCACACATGGCTTTCTGCGGTTCGGCATCCGGATTGGCAGCAGCGCCAAAGACAGCGATAAGCTTACGGCAATCTGGCCTGAGCCGAGCTTTATGAATCTGCTCGGTTCATCAGATTTGGCTGGGGCTAACTGGTTGGGAATATTTGCGGCCTTTGTGATACGCTTATTCTTATGGGCCATTGTCGGCTTAGTAGTCTCTTTTATAATAAGTTTTTATTTTTCCGCCAACACTATAATCTACTCGCTTATGCGCAGCGGAGTTGACAACACCGCTCCGGACGACATTTATATACATTCCGAAGAAACCCAAACCGAGCCGGCGACCACTGAATCCGAATCCGAAGAGCCGCAGTCAGAAACACACCCGGCCCCGTCTTCAACCGAATAGAAAGAGGTCTTTAACGCGAATGTCTCAATAAGCTCGTAAGTGACTTGGGGGGCAACTATGGTGCTGAGAAAATATGCCTGACTCAAACTCAAATACACAGTTAAGAAGCGAGAATCAAAACCTATCACAACTTTCAATGCCTCCTGCTGCTTTGCTCAGGTTTCGCAAACCGCTTATTATGCTCGCTCATGTAATCGCTTTTGCAGCCTCTTTGATGCTCTCCTTCCTGCTGGCAAACAATATGGAATTCAGACGCAGCTGGCTTGTAGAACAGTATCCCCTTTTGTTATTTTTCTTTATCATCATCAAGCCGGTAGTATTCGGACTCTTCAAGCAATATCGCGGCTGGTGGCGATACGTCGGCATCTCCGATTTGATCGGAATCGCTGCTGCTTCCCTTCTAAGTACGTTAATAATTGTAATCTTATGGTTCACGATGCTGAACATTACTCCTGTCCGCAGAAGCTGGTACATACGGAACCTCACTGAAATCAGCCAGGGTGTATTTATGGCTGATATGTTCGCCACATTTTTGCTGCTGGCCGGACTGCGGATGCTGATAAGGCTATACCACGAAGAGTTTCGGACCATCGAAGGCGGCCGACTGAAGCGGTTTCTCATAGTCGGCGCAGGCAATGCCGGCGAAGCGCTGCTGCGGGAAATTCACCGTATGGCCGTCGCTCAATACGACGTTATCGGTTTCATCGATGATGACCCGGTTAAACAAGGCCTGAATATTCACGGAATCCCTGTACTCGGCACTGTTGAGCAACTGCCCAAAATTTGTAAGGACCGCAACATTGAAGAAATTGCCATCGCAATGCCCTCATCAACTCATCATCAGCTAAGACGTGTTATTCAGGTATGCGAGGGTACTAAAATCCGGTTCCGTACCGTGCCGTCAATTACCGATATCGCCTCGGGTAAATTCCGCGTTTCTCAGATTCGAGATGTCGATATTAACGACTTGCTCGGCAGAGAAGTCGTGCAGCTTGACCTGGATTTAATAGAAGCCTTCATCAAAGACAAAATCATCCTCGTTACCGGTGCAGGCGGCTCCATCGGCTCGGAAATGTGCAGGCAGGTATGTACTTTTAACCCGAAGCTGCTTTTGCTTGTGGAGCAGGCTGAAAATCCGCTCTTTTACATAGAGCGGGAATTGCACAAGCAGTTTCCGACTATCCCTGTGAAAGCGATTATCTGCAATATTACCGACAGAATATGCGTGGAGGAACTTTTCGGAAAGTATAAGCCGCAGGTTGTCATTCACGCCGCAGCCCACAAGCACGTGCCCCTTATGGAGCTTAACCCGGCAGAAGCTATCAAAAACAATGTTGTGGGCACACAAGTCACTGCCGATGCTGCAGATAGGTACGGTAGTGGCAACTTCGTAATGATCAGCACCGACAAAGCCGTTAACCCAACCAGCATAATGGGCTCGTCCAAGCGAATCGCGGAAATGTATATTCAGGACCTGAACAGGACCAGCAAGACGCATTTCGTCACTGTGCGGTTTGGTAATGTGCTGGACTCCGAGGGCTCGGTGGTGCCTATCTTCAGGAAGCAAATAGCCGAGGGCGGCCCGGTAACCGTTACCCACCCAAAGATGAAGCGGTATTTTATGACTATACCGGAAGCAGTTCAGCTCGTCCTGCAAGCGGCAACAATGGGAAAGGGTGGAGAAATCTTCGTCCTTGATATGGGTGAGCCGGTAGAAATTGTGAGGTTGGCCAGAGAACTCATTACGCTCAGCGGTTTCAGGCCTGGAGAGGACATTGAAATAGCTTACACGAACCCCAGACCCGGTGAAAAGCTCTTTGAGGAGCTTTCGATAAAAGGCGAAGATATGCAGCCGACAAGGCATCGCAAGATAGTTATATGGAAGAATATTCCGATGGACCACGACAAACTTCTGACGGGGATCGACGAGCTGGTAAATGCTGCCAGGACGCAGGACCATAGCCAAATCGTTGCGAGAATTAAAGAGCTGGTACCGGAATATGTGGGTGGAAATAATAGCTAATTAGAGGGGGTTGTAGCAAAAAGTTCGCATCAAATACGCAGGTTTTAACAAGAAAACAAAAAAGAAGAGGCCTTGATTCTGAGTCAAAATCGAGGGTGGTTCGAAGCAAATACGCAAGCGCC
>Ga0209979_1001941_pt1 | contig 20994 bp, 19 predicted proteins | sample AnhtaG_FD_183114 | JGI IMG/M metagenome (GOLD analysis project Ga0209979, IMG submission 183114) | Deep subsurface microbial communities from Anholt, Denmark to uncover new lineages of life (NeLLi) - Anholt_01485 metaG (SPAdes) (version 2) | ecosystem: Environmental > Aquatic > Marine > Oceanic...
CCCGCGGCTGGCTGGAGGGGGCGATCCCCTACCGCGACCTTTGGGACAACAAGGGCCCCCTGCTCTTCCTCTGGTACGCCGCCTCCTTCAAGTGGCTGGGCGAAAGCGTAGTGGCGCCGCGGGTGGTGGCCGCGGTGGCGGCGGGGCTCAGCGTCCCCTTCGTCTGGGCTACGGCGAGGACGCTGTTCGGCCGACGAGAGGCGGCGCTGGCCGCGGGCCTGTTCGCTCTCTCCTTCGCCAATGTGTACCTCCAGGTGACGGCGAACGCAGAGGTGTTTATGCTCCTGCCCCTGACCGCTGGGCTGTGGGCGTTCGCCGTGGGCGCCCGGGGCGGCGGTCTCTGGTGGTTCCTGGCTGCAGGGGCCCTGACCTCCCTGGCGATGTTTACCCGCCAGTCGGCCCTGTGGGCGTTCGTGGGCTACGGGGGGTGGTTGGGGACGCTGTTCGTCTTCAAGCCGGAGGAGAGGCGACGTCAGGCGCAGGCGATGGGCGCGCTGGCGCTGGGGGGAATGCTGGCGGCAGCGCCCTTCGCGGCCTACTTCGCCGTTCATGGAGCCCTGTACGAACTCTGGCACGCCATGTTCGCCTACAACTGGGAGTGGACGGGGGAGTTCCCGCTCTACCGCAAGCTGATACCGCCTATCCTCTTGAACCCGATACCGCTGGTGGGCGGGCTGGTGTTCTGGGCGCTGGCGGCCGTGGGCGTGTGGCGGCTGTGGGTGCGGGGAGGCCGCTTCGCCTGGCTGGTTCTCTCATTCCTGCTGTTCTCGGAGGCGGCGGCGCAGACTCCGGGTAAGCTTTCGCCCCACTACTCGGTGCAACTACTACCAGGAGCGGCGCTGGCGGCGGGGGTGGGTCTGCTCTATGTCTGGGAGCGCTGGCGCCAGGGACACCGCCGCCTGGGGATGTCGATGGCGGCGGCGGCGGCGGTGATGGTGGCCGCAGCGGTCTTCGCCTACGCTCGCCCTACGCCGGCCGACCGCTTCGAGGTCCAGTACACGTTCCGCGACTACGCCCAGGACGCCATCGAGGCGCCTGCGATAGCCGAGGCAGTGGAGGCGATGACGGAGCCCGGCGACTACGTGTACGACTGGGGCCGGGAGAGCGAGATCTACTTCCTGGCCGACCGCCAGCCGGCCAGCCGCTGGCTTCACAACCGCCCTTACAGCGTGGACAAGTCCATTATGACGGAGATCATCGCCGACCTGGAGGAGAAACGCCCAGCGGTGATCATGCTGACGTTCGAGGAAAACGAGTTCGAGGGAGCAGGGTCCGGCCCGCCGCCGGAGCTGGCGGCGTTCCTGGCGCGCCACTACCGCTACGCGGAACGGGTGCACTACGCGGAGCTGTACCAGCTACGGGAGGAGTAGTTCACAGTGAGCAGGTGGCTAGACCGGCTAAGGGAGATGCCCCTGCCACGGCTGGCGCGGTTCACGCTGGTGGGGGCCATTGGGGTGGGGGTGAACAGCGGCATGCTGTGGCTGCTGCGGGCAGGCGCAGGGCTGCCCCTGCCCGCTGCCAGCGCCCTGGCTATCGAGACGGCCATCTGGAACAATTTCCTCCTCAACGATCTCTGGACGTTCTATGAGGAGCGGTACCGACGGCCCTGGTGGACGCGAGTGGCGGCGTTTCACGCAACGGCAGCTACGGCGGCGTCGATAAACTTGGGGCTGCTGCTGGCGCTGGTCACGTGGACGGGAATGCACTACCTCATCGCCAACCTGATAGCCATCGCGGTCGCGGCCACCGTCAACTACGGTCTGAGCGCGCTCTGGACGTGGCGCCCGCCAGCCCCCCGCCCACGGGCCGCCACGGCGGAGCGGCCAGCCACCGGCAAGAAGATCGTGGTGGTGCCTACCTACAACGAGGCGGAGAACGTGGAGCGGCTGATGGAGGCCGTGCTGGCCCAGGGGCCGGACTATGAGGTGCTGGTAGTGGATGACGCCTCGCCCGACGGCACCGGAGAGATCGTGGCGGCCAAGGCGGCGACGGAACCGCGGCTGCACCTGCTGCGAAGGAAGGGGAAGCTGGGGCTGGGCACCGCCTACATGGACGGGTTCCTGGAGGCGATGCGCCTGGGAGCCGACCTGGTGCTACAGATGGATTGCGACCTCTCCCATGACCCGGCGGACCTCCCCAGGCTGGCGGCGACGGCCGCCGACATGGCCAGCGGATCGCGCTACGTGGCAGGGGGCAGGATCGTGGGCTGGCCGTGGCAGCGCCGCCTGGTCAGCCGGGGGGCCAGCCTGGCCTGTCGTGGTCTGCTGGGGGTGCCGCTGCGGGATGTCACCAGCGGGTTCAAGTGCTGGCGCCGCCAGGTGCTGGAAGAGCTGCCGCTGCAGGAGGTGCGCTGCCGGGGCTTCGCTTTCCAGATAGAGATGAGCTACCTCTGCTGGCGGGCCGGCTATTCCATGGTGGAGGTGCCGGTGACCTTCGTGAACCGGCAGCAGGGGCGCTCCAAGCTCTCCCTGGCGATCACCCTGGAGGCGGCGGCCCTGCTCTGGAGGCTGTCCCTGGGCACGCCTTCTCTGCGCCGCGGCTAAGTCAACCCAGTATTTACCCTGCGGTCGTAACGAGCAGCGCGCTACCTACCGTCTAAGCTGATAGAGGCCGCGCGACCCACTGCGGCAGTGATGGCAGTCGAGAGCCCGGTGGACGGAGGGTCTAGTCGTATGACGACAGAGGAGATAGGCTCGACGGAAACGCCAGCAGGAGGAGGGGCGATTGCGGGCGACAGGGAGGGAGCGATGCAAGCGGCCGCCTTCAGCAAAGAGGTGACGACACACGGGCAGAGTAACGCGAGCCCAATTGGGCGTGTGTTCCTCATACTGCGGCTGGCGAGCGCGGTATCGGTCACCAGCGCGCTGGCCCTCTTGATGACCCTAGGCATAGTCAAGAGCGGCTGGCTAGTCTGGGCGGCCATGGGGCTGTTTCTCATCTGCATCGTTTTGGCTTGGGAGTTGGTGCTGCGCTGGACGCAATGGATGGTGCAGAGGGAGCGTAAGCGGGCGACCGCCATCTTCCTGGACCGCGAGGCGAAGCTCCAGGACATCGCATCCCGCGACGACCTGACGCAGCTCCAGAACCGCCGCTTCTTCTACGAACGGCTCCAGGAGGAGCTGGAGAAGGCGGAGCGATCCCGCAAGCAGCTCTCCATCGCCATGATCGACGTGGACGACCTGAAGCTGATTAATGACGAGTTCGGCCACCAGGTGGGCGACATCGTCCTGCGCCAGCTCGCCCGCACCCTGAACCGAACGGTGGGGCCGGGCCATATCACGGCCCGCCTGGGCGGGGATGAGTTCGCAGTGATCATGCCCGACGCGGACCGGCGCGAGGCGGACCAGCTAGCCTGGAGGCTCTGGGACGAGCTGAGCGCGGTGCCGCTGTGGGAGAACGGACACGCCAGCGTCTACGTGGGCGTGTCAATCGGGATCGGCGGCTACCCCTGGGGCGGCAATGACCTGGAAGAGGTAATCCACTGGGCGGACGCCAAGCTGTACGCCAACAAGCTGGAGCGCAAGGGGCTCAACCGCGCTCCCTCAACCGCGGGAGACAACCGGCTCTCCTCCGCCGTAATTCAGGTACTGAGCGCGGCCCTGGGCATCCGGGACAAGATGACGCACCGTCACGCGCGACGGGTGGAGCGGATGGCGGCGGCGGTGGCCGCGGAGATGGGGCTGGAACAGCAGCGGGTGCTGGAGATCGAATACGCCGCGGCGCTGCACGACATCGGCAAGATCGGGGTGGCGGACGGCATCCTACGCAAGGCGACCTCCCTGGACGAGGCGGAATGGAAGGAGATCCGCCGCCACTCCGAGCTGGGGTACGAGATCCTCAAGGGGGTCGACTTTTTGCGCGGTGCCGCCGAGATCGTGTGGGCCCACCACGAGCGGTACGACGGCAAGGGCTACCCCCGAGGCCTGGCAACGGAGGAGATACCGCTGGGGGCACGCGTGTTCGCAGTGGTGGACGCCTACGACGCCATGACCTCCCGCCGCCCCTACCGTCAGGCGATCTCGCGTGAGCAGGCCGCCATCGAGATCGCCCGCAACTCGGGGACGCAGTTCGATCCCCAGGTGGTGAAGGCGTTCCTGGTGATGATCCGCCGAAGCCCGGAAGGGGTAATCGAAGACGGAACAGGGTATGGACCAGCTACCAGGCAGTCGTGGGAACCGGCGCCCCATCCGTTAGGGACAGGGGGGCCTTAGGCCTCGGAGATGCTGGTTTCAGGGCCGCGGCGCAAACCGCGGCCCTGTCCTTCGGTCGGTACGCGGTTGATGAGCTAAGGGAGCAGGAGTAGAATCAGGCAGAACCGCTACCAAGAGAAGGAGGGAAACACCATGGCCGAGGAGGAAGAGATAGGCCGGGTGACGGACTACTTCGCCCAGATCGGCGTGGCGGGGATAGACCTGACGGGCAGGCTGCGCGTGGGCGAGAGCATCCACATCCGGGGCCACACCACTGACATAGAGCAGGTGGTGGAGAGCATGCAGATCGAGCACGAGCAGGTGGAGGAGGCCGGGGCGGGGGACAGGATCGGCATCAAGGCCAGCGACCGCTGCCGCAAAGGCGATCAGGTGTACAGGGTCACCCCCTAGCCCCGCCTCATCGAAAACGGAAACCCGCAAGGCGAACCTGGCGCGCCCGCGTCGGGTCTCGATCTGCCAGTCTCCCGCTTCCCGTCTTGGCGGTGCTAGGCGGGGCGGGGGACGATAGGGCTACGGCGCAGGAAGCGGGAGAGGGCGAAGGAGACGGCGGATATCACCAGCGCCCCCAGGAAGGCGGCGGCGAAGCCATCGACGTCGAACTCGATGCCCAGTTGGCCGGAGAGCCAGGCAGTGAAGGCCAGAACCAGGGCGTTGACGACGAAGATGAACAGCCCCAGGGTGATGAGCTGGAGGGGGCAGGTCAGGAACACCAACAGCGGCCGCAGGAGGGCGCGTGCCGCCACGAAGATGGCGGCGGCAGGGAGGAGCGACTCCCACCCGTCGATGTCCACGCCGCGGACGACCCAGGCGGCGGCCAGCAGTCCCACCATGGTGATGCCCCAGCGGACGGCGAAGCGCACGATCCAGGGGACGTCGCGGTCCCAGGGAGGCTCCGTGTTGGACCAGTAGGTGATGACGATGCGGGACATGGCGGTATTATACCCAAACTTGGCCGACACCTCCGCTTCATGCGCTGCCTGCAGTCGGATAGCGCCTCTGCTTCGTGTCCTGAGATTTGGAACCAAGACCTCCGCCTGAGCCTGCCTGCCGGCAGGCAGGCTCAGGGTGACAGATGGTGACACCTTAGGTAGCAGAGCCCCGGAGGGAGCCAATGATGAGGGAGCAGCGCATCGCGGGGCCGGAGCGGCCCGGCGGCCAGGGGCTGGACGCCAACCAGGAGGAGTCCGGTAACCGCGCCATCGCAGCGCTGCTGACGGACCCCGTGCGCGGCCCGCAGACGGACCTGGTGATCACCTACCGCGGCGACGCTTACGAGGTGTGGGCCAAGCGGGGGATGATCCGCTTCCAGCGCTTCTATGCCGACGGCGGCTACGGCTACCGGATCGTCGAGCAGATCGGCGAGAACCCGATCGCCAGCCAGGACCCGACGGCGCTGGCCACCCTGGCGGAGGAGTTGGAGGCGAGCGCCCGGTCCGGCTACTCGGGCACGGACCCGACACAGGCGTTCGTGGAGCCGGAGCACCTAACCTACCCGCTGGCGATGGAGCGCATCGCCCAGCTTTTCGATAGCCCCAACGCTCCGGACATCGCCATCAGCCCCAAGTCCTACGCCTTCGGCCGGCAGCCGGGCCAGCACGGCACCCTGGACGTGGTGCAGTCGCGGGCGCCGCTGGTCTTTGTCGGGCCGGGGATCAAACCCGGGGTCACGGACGCTATCTGCACCCAGGTGGACGTGACGGCCACCCTGGCGCTGCTCCTGGGCTTCCCCCTCATCGACGGCAAGGACGCCAGCGGCCGCACCTCCAGTCAGCGCGGCGTGGAGCCGGACGTGTACCTGAAGCGCCAGGACGGTAAGCCCATCCTGGAGATCCTGGACCGGGACGGCGAGGGCAATCTGCGGCGAAGGCCGGAGCGGGTCTATATCATGCTGCTGGACGGGCTGAGCAATACGCAGCTGCAGGAGCGGCTGGAGAAAGACGCCGAGTCCATCCCCAATCTGAGGCGGCTGGTGGAGCAGGGGCTGATGTTCCGCTACGGGACGGTGGTGACCTTCCCCACCATCACCTGGCCCGCCCACAACAGCCTGGGCACCGGTGCCTGGTGCGGCCACCACGACATCGTGAACCCGACCTACTACCTGCGGGAGAGCCACCAGACCGTCACGCCCCAGGGGATGCAGTTCGACACTGCCAAGTTCCTGGGCGACGGGGTGGAGACGCTGTTCGAAGCGGTGCATCGGGTGTACGGCAAGTGGGACGGGAGACAGGGCACCCTCACGGCAGCCATCAACGAGCCCTGCGCGCGAGGGGCCGACCACGCGGCCCTGGAGCGCCACCTGGCGGTCGACGCCGACCGGTTGAGAGAGCTCACTCGGGCCCGCTACGAGGACACCAGCCCCCGCTGGCGGGAGGACGGACAGGAGGGCGTCTACCGCTTCTCGCGGATCGATACCCAGGCGCTGGTGCAGGCGCTGCTGCTGTTCGAGGACGAGGGCCGCCCAGCGCCCATGTTCACCCTCCACGCGTCCTTCCTGCCGGACGCCGTGGGCCACGACTACGGGCCCCACCACGACGCCATGCGCACGGCCCTCGTAGAGGCGGACAAGCACATAGGTGAGATCCTGTCGCTCCTGAAGCGGCGGGGGCTCCTGGACTCCACGCTGTTCGTGGTCACGGCCGACCACGGGATGGCGCCCATCGACACGAAGCTGGCGGCGAACCAGGTGCAGGCGGTGCTCGACGCGGGGCTGAAAGCCGTGGTCCCGGCCCCCTTCGTATACCTGCTGGACATGGAGGTGATCCTGGAGCCGGCCATGGACGGCCGCACGGTGACCGTCACCGTAGTAGAGAACGACGCCGACTCCCACGACGAGAAGCCCCCCGTGGCCGACGCCCAGGTGCGGGTGTTGGGGGAACGTGCCAGGGTGCTGGCGGAGGCGCAGACCGACGCCTTCGGCGTGGCCGGTCTGCCCCTGCCGGTGGACGCGGACCCGGCCAGGCTCATCGTCTCCGTCCGCGGCGACCGCTTCAACCCGCGGCACCTGCGCCTGGACGGGAGCAACGTGGTGGAGGACCTGCGGGAACGGCTGTACGGCAAGCAGGCAAGCTAGCAGCTAGAGAAGCTGAACCTGGAAAGGGGAAAAAGATGACGGAGCAGTAGATATCAGCAGCGTACCGCCCAGCACTCTCATTCTGAGGAGCGAAGCGACGAAGAATCTTCCAAGACGGACCAACCACCGATAGGTAGAGATTCTTCGCTTCGCTCAGAATGACAGGCAGGAACGGAGAAGGAGGAAAGATGACCCAACAGGAGATCTCAGCGGCGTTTCCCTTCGAGTCGAAGTTCGTGGAGGTGCAGGGCTCCCGCATGCATTACGTGGAGGAGGGCGCCGGTGACCCGGTGCTGTTCCTGCACGGCAACCCGACCTCTTCCTACCTGTGGCGGAACGTCATCCCCCACCTGTCGCCGCTGGCCAGATGCATCGCCCTCGACCTCATCGGCATGGGGAAGTCCGACAAGCCGGACATCGAGTACCGCTTCTTCGACCACGCCAGGTACGTGGACGGGTTCATCGAGGCGCTGGGGCTGCGCCACATCACCTTCGTGATCCACGACTGGGGGTCGGCGCTGGGGTTCCACTACTCCCGCCGCCGCGAGGACAACGTCAAGGGGCTCGCCTTCATGGAGGCGGTCGTACGGCCGGTGACATGGTCCGAGTTCCCAGAGCAGCCGCGGGGGCTGTTCCAGGCGTTCCGGACGCCGGACGTTGGGTGGGACCTGATCGCCAACCGGAACGTGTTCGTGGAGAACGTGTTGCCGGGTTCGATATTGCGGAAGCTGTCGGAGGAGGAGATGAACCGCTACCGGGAGCCATTTCTGGACCCGGCCAGCCGCAAGCCGGTGTGGCGCTGGCCCAATGAGATACCCATCGAGGGGGAGCCAGCGGACGTGGTGGAGGCGGCGCAGGCCTACGCCGACTGGCTGGGCGAGTCGGACGTGCCGAAGCTGCTGCTGTACGCGCAGCCGGGGGCGATCATGCGAGAGCCGCTGGTGGAGTGGTGCCGCAAGAACGTCCGCAACCTGAAGACGGTGGACATCGGCCCCGGGGTGCACTTCGTGCAGGAGGATCGCCCCCACGAGATAGGGGAAGCGATCGCGGAGTGGTACCGGGGGCTCTAGTGGAGAAGCCGCTGCCTGAGGGGAGCAGATTTACGTACGAACCAGCGCCGCGGGGTTAGGGCCAGCTCGCTAGTCCGCCGGCAGGGTCCGCAGCAGGTTGGCCACGCGAACGGCGGACTCCACGGCCTCGAAGCCTTTGTTGCCGTGCTTGCCGCCCGCCCGCTCCAGGGCCTGCTCCTCGGTGTCACAGGTGAGGACGCCGAAGATGCAGGGCACGCCGCTGTCCAGGGCCACCCGCTGAATGCCCTGCGCAGCCTGCCCGCCCACGTAGAGGTGGTGGTCGGTCTCATGGCGGATCACGGCGCCCAGGCAGACGATAGCGTGGTAGCGGCCGCTCTCGGCCAGACGCTTGGCCACCACCGGGATCTCGAAGGAGCCGGGCACCCAGAAGACATCGTGCTGGCCGACGGCGTGGCGCTGGAGCGCCTCCTGCGCGCCCACCAGGAGCTTCTCGGTCACGAAATCGTTGAAGCGGGAGATGACGATAGCCAGGGAGAGGCCGGAGCCGTCGAGCTGTCCTTCATAGGGGGTTTCGTTGGCCACAGATTCACACAGATGAACTCAGATGGATTACCAGGCTCTCATTATAAGCCTACGGAGCGGTATTCGCCCTTCGACAGGCCCTTCGGCGAACTCAGGACAGGCTGAGGATAAGCGAAGGCCTCAGCCGGGCATGTCGATGAAGTGGCCCAGCTTGTCGCGCTTGGTCTTCAGGTAGCGCCAGTTGTAGGGGTTGGGGACCGCCATGAGGGACACGCGCTCCACCACCTTAAGGCCGTAGCCCTCCAGGCCGGCCCGCTTCTGGGGGTTGTTGGTTAGGAGGCGGATCTCTTTGAGGCCCAGGTCCAGCAGGATCTGCATGCCGATGCCGTAGTCGCGCCGGTCGGCGGGGAAGCCCAGGGCCTCGTTGGCCTCCACGGTGTCCAGACCATGGGTCTCCTGGAGGGCGTAGGCACGGATCTTGTTGCAGAAGCCGATGCCGCGGCCCTCCTGGCGCATGTAGACGAATACGCCGCGCCCCTCGGCAGCGATGGACTCCAGGGCGAGTTCGATCTGGTCGCCGCAGTCGCAGCGCAGGGAGTGGAAGACGTCGCCGGTGACGCACTGGGAGTGGACGCGCACCAGGACCGGCTCCGGCGTGGTGATATCGCCCTGGACGAGGGCGGCGTGCTCGTGAGGGTCGATGTCGGAGCGGTAGGCGAGGAGGCGGAACTCGCCAAAGCGGGTGGGGACGGTGGTCTCGGCGACGCGGTCCACCAGCCGCTCGCCCCGAATGCGGTGGCGGATGAGCTGAGAGATGCTGATGATCTTGAGGCCGTGACGCCTGGCGAAGCGCTTGAGGTCGGGCAGGCGGGCCATAGTTCCATCGCGGCGCATTAGCTCGCAGAGGGCCGCCACGGGCCGGAGGTCGGCCATGCGGCAGAGGTCTACGCTGGCCTCCGTGTGGCCGGCGCGGACCAGGACCCCGCCCTCGCGGACGCGCAGGGGGTAGATGTGCCCCGGCATCACCAGGTCGTGGAACCCCGAGTCGGGGTTGGCCAGAACCTGAACCGTGCGCGCCCGGTCGGCGGCGGAGACGCCGGTGGTCACGCCGTGGCGGGCGTCCACAGAGATGGTGAAGGCAGTACCGAACTGGGCCTGGTTCTGCTGCTGGCCGACCATCATCGGGATGCGCAGGTCATCCAAGCGCTCGCCAGTCATGGGGACGCAGATGATGCCGCTGGTGTGCTTGAGCATGAAGCTGATGGCCTCGGCAGTGATGAACTGAGCAGGTATGGTGAGGTCACCCTCGTTCTCGCGTCCCTCGTCATCGACGATGATGACGAAGCGGCCGCAGCGGTACTCCTCGATGGCCTCTTCCACGGTGGCCATCGGGGAGCCGACGCGCCGCCTGACCCGGCGGTGCTCCTCAATGGACTCGATCAAGGTGGACCTCCTCTTGAGATCGGGGCCCCGGCCCGCCGGGGTACCCGTGCTCTATTCGGCACCCGCTAACCCTCTCTCCGACAGGAGCTGGGCGACGTAGCGAGCGATTATATCACTTTCCAAGTTTACACTATCGCCAGGTTTCTTACGAGTTAGGTTAGTGTTCTCCTGGGTGTACTGCACCAGGGAGACACTGAACGAGGTCTCGTCCTTGGCGATGACGGTGAGGCTCACGCCGTCGATGGCGATAGGGCCTTTGACGACGCAGTGGCGGAGGATATCCGGCGGCGCCTGATAGCGGGCGATGACGGCGTCCTCCTCCGGCGCCAGGGAGAGCAGCGGCCCCGTGGCCTCCACCACGCCGCGAACCAGGTGGCCGGACAGGCGGCTGGTCGCTTGCAGGGAGCGCTCCAGGTTCACCAGATCGCCCGGACGCAGCTGGCCGAGGTTGGAGCGACGGTAGGTCTCCGGCATGCAGTTGAAGTGCAGCGACTCCCCGTCCATGCGCACTACGGTAAGGTCGACGCCGTTGATGGCGATGGAGTCGCCCAGGTTGGTGCCCTGGAGGACCTTCTGGCAGGCGATGACCAGGCGGCCGCGGTCGGCCTCCCGGACGGTGCCCGCCTCTTCGATGATGCCGGTGAACATGGCAGGATAAGGGTACAGGAACAAGGAACAGGGAACAAGGAACAAGGGTTCTCAGGTCTAGGGGAGCTAGATGCAGTCCTCTAGGAGCCCCGGATAGTCTCTGACGCGCTGACGGCCGGGGCGCCGGCGGCCAGGTGCTCCTGCTCGGCGTAGATGCGAACCGGATCCGCCTCGGCGAGTCGCGGAGGGCTGATCAGTCCTCGGCCTGCCGGTACTCTGGATAGCCGGTGACCAGGATATCGTCCCCGAGGGGTTCTATGGTTATGTCACGCAGGTGCAGGGCATCCGCCATGCGGTAGGCGCCCTGGCCGGCCACGGCGGCGGGGGCATCCTCGGCGCCGATGATCAAAGGGGCGATGACGGCCTGCACCTTGTCGACGAGGCCGCGGTCGAAGAAGGAGCCGAGGATGACGCCGCCACCCTCGACCAGCAGCGAGAGGACGCCGCGGCCAGCCAGATCCCGCAGCAGGGCCAGCAGGTCCACCCGGCCGTCGGCGGCGGGGAAGGCCACGACCTCCGCCCCGGTGGCCCGCAGGGAGTCCCGCCAGACCGCGGGGGCGCCTTCCACGGTGGCCACCAGTGTCCGGGCGGAGCTCGTGAGGACGCGGGCCATGGGAGGCGTGCGGCCGCGGCTATCGACGACGACCCGCAGGGGCTGGCGCTCCGCAACCCGGTCGCCGGGCCGCGCCGTCAGCAGGGGGTCGTCGATGACGACGGTGGAGGAGCCGACGAGAATGGCGTCGACCTTCGTTCGGAGCTGGTGGGCCCACTCGCGGGCCTGGGGGCCGGACACCCAGCGGGAGTCCCCGGAGGCGGCGGCGATGCGGCCGTCCAGGGAGGCGGCGAACTTGGCGATGACGAAAGGTATTCCCTTCGCGCGGTGCTTGATGAACGCCTCGTTGATGCGGCGCGCCTCGGCCTCGCCCTCCCCCACGTGGACGGCGATGCCGGCGTCCGCCAGCTTGCGGTGCCCGCGCCCGTCCACCAACGGATCGGGGTCGGCCATGGCGTAGTGGACCTCGGCGATGCCGGCCTCGATGATGGCGTCGGCGCAGGGGGGCGTGCGGCCGAAGTGAGGACAGGGCTCCAGGGTGACGTAGAGCGTGGCGCCGCGAGCCGACTTGTCGGCTTGCTTGAGAGCGACGATCTCGGCGTGGTCGCCGGGGGGCGGCTGGGTGAACCCTTCGCCGACGATCTCGCTGTCCTTGACGATGACGGCGCCGACGGTGGGGTTGGGGGAGGTGGTGCCCAGGGCCTCGCGGGCCAGCGCCAGGGCACGCTGCATGAAGTCGGTCATGACGGTGGTATTATCGCACCTCGCACCCCACCCGCCCAGGCTGCCGCTACGTCCGCGCTTCGCCTTCTGCGCCAGAGGCGCATCCGCCACCGGCGGAGCGGAAGTCCTGGAAGATGCGCGAAGGCGTGGGGCCGGTCTGCCCCTGGTACTTGGAGGCCAGGCCCTCCGAGCCGTAGGGCCGCTCCACCGGCGTGGACATGCGCAGAAACGATATCTGGGAGACCTTCATCCCGTAGTACAGCGCTATCGGCATCTGCGACTGGTTGGACAGCTCCAGGGTGAGCTTGCCCATCCAGCCGGGGGCCACGTTGCCGGCGGTGGCGTGCACCAGCAGGCCCAGCCGTCCCAGCGAGGACTTGCCGTCCACGCGGGCGAGGATATCGTCGGGCAGGGTGACGGACTCCAGGGTGCAGCCGAGAATGAAGGTACCCGTCTGGATGATGAACGGCTCGTCATCCTCGATGGAGACGAGCTCGGTGAGGTCCTCCATGGGCTGGCGGACGTCCACGTAGGGGCGGCGGGTGACGCGGAAGATGCGGAACACGCGGTCCAGGTGGAGGTCCACGGAGGCGGGCTGGATGTCGTCCTCGTCCAGCGGGTCGATGACGAGGCGTCCGGCGGCCAGCTCTTCCTTGATTGCGCGATCGCTGAGCACGGTCACGGTGAACTCCTCAAGAACGGGCTGAAGCGCCGCCATCATAGCACCGACCTGGAAGGCGGGCAACGACCGAAGACGGTCAGCGACGGCCGATGAATTTGTGGTCGCCGACGCGATAGACCTATGGGTTACTGCAATAACGTAGAATCGTAGTAGTGGAGGGTGACGAGACCATCCTATCGCAGGAGACGAGCGAGCAAGTGGCGTCAGCGGAGGCCGGACCGGCTGAGGCATACGAAGCGGAACTCGTGGGCCGGGCCAAGAGCCGTTCCCGAGAGGCCTGGACGGAGATATACAACACACACTACCGTGCCGTCTTCCGCTACGTCAGGGCGCGAGTGTTCGACGACGCGACGGCCGAGGACCTGACCTCCGCCGTGTTCGTCGGCGCGCTGAAGGGTATCTCCTCCTTCCGGTACAAGGGACGGCCCCTCCTCGCTTGGCTATACCGCATAGCACGCAACGTGGTCGCTACGCATCAGCGGCAGCTGCTGAAGCCCCGTGGCGAGAGCCCGAAGAGGGGCTTAGCCGTACCGCGACGCGTGATCGGGCACCTTATGCGGCGGCCCCGGCGTGACGACGCGCAGGCCGCCGATCACGACCTCATCCCAGCCTCCAGCAGCGAAGGTGACCCAGCAACGATGGTGGACAGGCTGGATCTGCGCGACGCGCTCGCGAAACTGCCGGCCAACCAGCGCGAGGTAGTGATCCTGCGATTCCTCGTCGGCCTGAGCGCGCAGGAGGTGGCCGCAGTCATGGGGAAGCAGCCGGCCGCCATCTACTCCCTTCAGGCACGGGCGATCCTGGCCCTGCGCCAGCAACTGCAGTAGACGCGCAAAACCTCCCATCGCGGCGACGAATTTGCCCTCTGCGGGCGATAGACCAAGTGGAAGGGAAAGCCGAGGAGAAACCCATCATGGACGGAAAGCTTCGCAAGATCCTAACGGAGTGCATCCGCGAGATCGAGAGCGGGGACAGCAGCATGGAGGACTGCCTCCAGCGGTATCCCGACCGGGCCGCGGAGCTGCGGCCTCACCTAGAGCTGTGGAGCGGCCTGAACGCGGCGGCGAAGGCAGAGCCCAATCTCGGAAGCCAACAGCGGGGTCAACAGCGGCTGGAGGCCGCAGTCTCGGAGGCGGAGAGAGAAGGAGGAAGACGCATGATCCCATTCCTGACGCCAGCACTAGCCAAGGCAGGGGCGGTGGCAGTGGCCGCTGTCCTGGTCATTGGGGGCGCGGCCGGGGCTTCCGCGGCCCTTGGCGGGCCCGATGTCGCCGGAGATGTCCTCTCGGGAATAGGCATTAGCAACGCATCCGACACGGGCCAGGAACACGCGAACCAGAACGCCTTCGACGGCGCCGACAACGCCGGTCAGGGCATCAACAACGCGTCTGAGACCATCTGGGAACAGGCGAGGGAGAGGGCCCAGGAGAGGGCCCAGGAGAGGGAGAGGGAGCAGGAGATGGAGGGGGCCTCCGATGGCTCCGGCAACGCCAATCAATGCATCCACGCCACGCCCGAGGCCAATCGGGAACAGACGATACAGACGCAGGAACAGGCACAGACACACGAACAGACACAGGAACAGACACAGGAACCGGCAGGGGAGGGTGCCTTCGAAGGCCCTGGCAACGCCGGTGAATGCATCGACGCCACGCCCGAGGCCAATTGGGAACAGACGATACAGACGCAGGAACAGGCACAGACACAGGACGAGCAACAGGCACAGACACAGGAACAGACACAGGAACCGGCAGGGGAGGGTGCCTTCGAAGGCCCTGGCAACGGCGAATGACCCTGACGGCTAAGCCGACAACCACGGCGGATGATGCCTTGGATGGCGGCGATGCCCCCTACGACATCGCCGGGTTTGGTGACACACGACGCCCCCGTCGCTCACTGCGTGCCGCCTGAGGTTAGCCGGCCCCGCACTCTGCACTCGCCGCACCTACACCCTAGGCAGGTCTCTTTCTCCGTCTAGAGAAGACGCCCGCGCCAAGTGCGCGGGCGTTCCCTTTCCCAAGGTCGCGACGGACCGCCACGCCCCCCGGCTGAGATGCGTCCGGCGGCTACTGGATGGCGAAGGTGATGGTGACAGTGGCGACTAGCTGGACCTCCGGCGACTGGCCCTCGGCGTAGGCGATACCGCCCAGCGGGTAGGGACCCCCAAAACCGGAGTCGCAGGGGGAACCGGAGGGAGAATAGGAGGAGTGGGAAGCGCCGACGACGGCGCCGAGGCCAACACCCAGGGCGCTGGCAAAGCTCCGGCCCCGCTCGCGGGCGTCCTCCACAGCGGCCTGCATCGCCGCCTGCTCCAGGGACGCGCAGTCGCTCACGGTGTAGGAGACGTTGCTGCCCCCCAAAGAGATGTTCTCCAGGCCGGACGCCGCTTCCGTGGCGGCATCCACGATGCCCTCCAGGGCGTCAACGTTGCGCACGGTGACGCGGATGGTGGCGCTGCCGCCGTAGTAGGGATCGCCGTAGGTCGGTTCGACGATGACCTCGATGTCGGCGCGCGAGACGCCCTGGGCGGCGATGGCGTCAACGACGGGCTGGAGGTCGGCCTCGGTGATCGGCTGCGCCTCACCGAGCGCCTCCACTTCAGGCGGGCTGGGAGCCGCACCGCTCCCGGAACTCGGTTCCGTCGAGCCACGGTCCGGCTCGGGCATAGGCTCGATGCCGATCGCCTCACCGCCGAAGTAGAGTTCCAAGGCGGCGCTGTCGGCGTCCACGGACGCAGAGCCGAAGCCCTGGACGGTAACGCCGGTCTGGCTCTCCTGAAGCGACGGGAATGGGAGGGGAGCGATATCGGGGGCGATGGAGCCGCCCCGCTCGATGCCGGTGGCGGCATCCGGAGCAGGAGTGCCAGCCACGAGGCCGGCATCGCCGCTCTGGCCCTCCGTCTCCTCGCCGGCTTGAGCGGCCGCGGCGAGGGCGGCCACGCTCAGCCCCTTCTCGACGCGGATGCCGGCCTCGTCGCTAGCCCCGTCGCCACCGCAGGCGGCAGCGAGGATAGCGGCGAGGGCCACGAGCGCGATAAGAAGCGCGACGGGCTTGGGTTTCATAGCGTCACCTCTTTCTCCCGGCGAAGGCCAGGGCCAAGCTGCCGACGATGAGGACGCCGAGGGCGGCGGCAAGGCCAATCTCGGCGGCGGTGAGGGCGTCGATGCCGCCGTCGGAAGGGGCAGCGGCAGGCGCCTCAGCCTCCTCCGGCCCGGCGGCTGGGGTCTCAGCAACACCACTGTCGCGCATGAACTCACCATCGGCGTCTTCGGCGGCGGCCTCAGGGGCGCCAGGGGTCCCGTACGGCTCCGGGACGGCGTCGGGCGCGGCGCCCCCCGCCTCTATCTCGCTCTCGTCGGCCTCACGCTCGGCTATCATCTGAGGGGTGGTCACTTCCTCCGTCGCGCCGTCGCCGCCGAGGTCGCCGAGGTCGACGACGAGGACGGCGGCCAGGGCGACGGCGACGCCGGCGGCGGCTATGCGTGCTCCGAAGGCCAGGGGAGCGGCAGGCACGGCAGGACGGCGGACGGCGGCCCGCTCCGGGCTGAGCGCGAACGATCGGGGGGCCTGCGCTTCGGGCAGCTCCCGCAGGGCAGCGACGGTGGCGCGGAGCTGCTCCAGCTCCGTCCGGCAGCGCGCGCACTCCCCCAGATGGGCCTCCAGTCGTGTAGCAGCAGCAGGGTCCAGCGCACCGTCGATGTAGGCGGAGAGCTGGTCCCGGAAACGGCGGTGTCGGTCGAACCAGAACATCATCAGGAACTCTCACTAGAAGGACGGAAGCGGGACGGCAAAAGTTCCCCACGGGCTAGAAGGAAGTGCCGCAGGGCGGCACGGCCGCGGCTGATGCGGGACTTGACGGTGCCCAGGGAGGCGCCGGTGGCTCCGGCCACCTCTTCGTAGGCCAGGCCCTGGACATCGCGGAGGATGACGGCCAAGCGCTGGTCGGCCGGCAGGGATGCCAGTCCCTCCTGGAGGCAGCGGGCCAGCTCCAGGCGCTCCGCGCGCTGCTCCAGCGGCTCATCGCTAGCCGGCAGCTCGGCGCTGGGGCGGTCGTCATCAGCGGGGGCCTCCAGGGGGACCTGGGGACGGGACCGGCGTCTTCGCAGCTCGTCGTAGCAGGCGTTGGCGGCGATGCGCAGCAGCCAGGCCCGGAAGCCTGACCGGCCAGGTCTGCCGCCGCGGAAGCGCGGCACAGCACGGTAGGCGGCGATGAACGCCTCCTGGGCGGCGTCCTCGGCGGCCTGAGGGGAGCCCAGCATGCGCAGGCAGAGGTTGTAGACCTGACCCTGGTAGGCGAGGACGAGGGCGTTGAAGGCGTCCAGGTCGCCGCTCTGGCTGCGCTCTATGAGTGCGGCTTCTTCCGTCTGCATGGGAAAGCCCCGCTCATTCTAGCAGGAAGCGCGCGCCCCACGGTGCCCCGGCACGGAACGGAACTGAAAGCGGCCCAGCCGCGTCTACTGTGGAGAGAGGGCGTTTGCTACAATTGGAAGTGCAGATGAAGGAAGACGGAGAGATAGAAGAGGGTCCGCCGTCCGGGGAGGAGGAGGCGGAGGAGCAGGAACCCCAGCCCGAGCCGCCCTATGACCCGCTCACCGAGCCCTGGAACGACCCTGCCTCAACCTCGGTAGTCGAGTACCGGCTGTCTGAGGGGCGTCAGGAGTTCGCCCCTCGCCCTGGTGCCGCGCCCGACTACCGGGAGCGGCCCTATCCGGGCGTCGAGGAGCTGAGCGAGCTCCGCCGCCGCCTGCGGGAGGGGACAGTCGTTGTCCCCAAGCCGCGGCGCATCTGGGCGGTCACCGTCCGGGAGCTGGCGGAGACGCTGCTCCTGGCGGTGCTCATCTTCTTCGCCGTGCACGTGTCCATGCAGAACTTCAGGGTGGAAGGGGCCAGCATGGAGCCCAGCCTGGACAACGACGAATACCTCATCGTGAACAGGCTGGCCTACGCCGAGATCGACCTCAGCATCTTCGACTGGGTGCCGTTCTTCGACCCCGGCGACAACCCGGTGCACCACCTGTGGGGCTCCCCCGCACGGGGAGACGTCATCGTGTTCCGCTCCCCTACCAGCCCCGACTTCAAGCGCGATTTCATTAAGCGCATCATCGGGGTGCCCGGCGACGAGGTGGAGATCGACCGAGAGACCAGTGCGGTGAAGGTCAACGGGCAGGTGATAGACGAGCCGTACGTCCACGGGAAGACCACCTGCTCCAGCTCCTGCGGGCCCTGGGTCGTGCCGGAGCGCTCCTACTTCGTCATGGGAGACAACCGCAACAACAGCAGCGACTCGCGGCAGGGGTGGCTCGTGCCGGAGGAGAACATCATCGGCAAGACGCTGATCACCTACTGGCATGACGGCAGCCCTGACCTTGACCTAGCGCCCAACCACGAGGTCTCGTTCATCAGCGAGGCGGCGGCAGAGGAGTAGATGACAGACCAGGCGGCGGCCGCCCTGCTCCGGGAGGTTGGAGCCGTGATGGACGGCCACTTCCAGCTGACCTCCGGTCGTCACTCGCCCGTCTACGTGGAGAAGTTCCGCCTCCTCCAGCACCCCCAGCACACGGAGCGGCTCTGCCGTCTCATCGCCGACCGGTTCCGCGGCGAGAGGCCGGAGCTGGTGGCGGGCCCCACCACCGGCGGCATCATCCTCAGCTATGAGGTGGCGCGCCTGCTGGGGCTGCGCGGCATCTTCGCCGAGCCGTGCCTACCGGCAGGCAGGAAGGCGACAGCCGGCCGGGCGTTCCAGCGCGGGTTCCAGGTGCGGCCCGGCGAGCGCACCCTCATCGTGGACGACGTGCTCACCACCGGCGGCAGCATCCGCGAGGTGATCGAGGCGGTGCGGCAGGCGGAGGGCGTTCCCATAGGGGTGGGGGTGCTGGTGGATCGCAGCGGCGGGCGGACGGACTTCGGCCTGCCCCTCTTCGCCTGTGTGGAGCTGGACCTGCCCACCTATGAAGAGGGCGCCTGCCCCCTCTGCGACGCCGGGGCGCCGCTGACCGAAACCTGAGATGCCTGCCTGTCGGCAGGGCTAGGCGGCCTGAGGCTGGCCCGGGCGCCGCAGGGTGAAAATAAGGGGCACCGCCAGGAACGCGGCCGCCGCCAGGATCACAAACCCCAGTCGGTAGCTCTCCGTCTGGTCGTACATCCAGCCAGCGAACACGGGGCCGACGACCCCGCCGAGGGTGGCGATGGTGAACACCAGGCCCTGAATGGCGCCGAAGGCCCGCAGGCCGAACACCTCCGCCTGGAGGGCCGGCCGCACCGGGATGATGCCTCCCCAGCCCAGGCCGAACAGGGGCAGGGCCAGGAAGATCTGCCAGGGCTGGTAGACGGCGGCGAACAGCAGCACGGCCAGGGCCAGCAGGGCGAAGGCGCCGGCCATCACGAACCGCTTATCTATAAGGTCGGCCGCGTAGCCGAACCCGAAGCGGCCGCCCACGCTGACCAGCGTCATGCCGGTCACCGAGGCAGCGGCCGCGCCCTCCGACAGGCCCACGCTGCCGGTCAAGAACGGGATCTGGTGAACGATGATGGCCATGGCGCCCAGGTTCCCCAGGGATACGGCCAGGGCCAGACGCCAGAAGGCCGAGGAGCGCAGCGCCTGCCGCACCGTGAGCCCCGCCGGCTCGGCCAGGCCCGGCGCCACCGCCGCATCTCTCGGGCTGGGACCGACCTCCGCCTCACCGTCGGGATGCAGGCCCATATCCTCAGGCCTGTTGCGTATGCTGAGGGCCAGGGGAATACAAACGGCCAGCTGGACGGCGGCGATGATGAGGAGGGCGTTGCGCCACTCAAAAGCGGAGATGAGCCCGGCCAGGACAACGACCATGATACCGCTGGAGCCGGCGCCCATGGCCAGGAAGGCCAGAGCGCGCCCGCGCCGACGGCGGAACCAGTGAGCGACGGCCACTATACCCACGGGGCCGGCAGCGGCGCTCATCCCGATGGCGATGACCACAACAGAGCCGTAGAACGCCCACAGGTCCTGAACTTGGCTGAGCAGGACAAACCCCAGGGCTACGGTGGCCACCCCGAAGACCATCAGCCGCCTCGCGCCCACCCGGTCCACCAGGAAGCCGACGATGGGGGCGGCGATGCCCCCGACCTCGGAGCGGAGGGAAAAGGCGAAGGAGACGGCGGCGCGACTCCAACCGAACTCGTTCACGATAGGGTTGAACAGGACGCTGAAGCCATAGAAGAAGGTGCCGCCGGTCAGAAAGACGATGGCGGATGATGCGAACACCACCCACCAACCGAAGAAGAAGCCGGCGCGAGAGGCGACAAGGGTGCCGATGCGCAATGGGGGTACGACCTCGTCCGTTATGATAGCCTTGGCCATAGCCAGGAGGAAGGCGCGGGCGCCTATCGTTGACAGTTCTTGGCGCACCCTGCAAATATTAGGCGGCGGGCCCGTAGCTCAGCGGTAGAGCTCCGGACTTTTAATCCGGGAGTCGTGGGTTCGAATCCCACCGGGCCCTCCACGAATTCGTATCTGAATCAGCGCCTCAGGGCGGTTCGAAAGCCCGATGAAAGGCCGTTTGACGGCAACGTTGACGGCAACCCGAGACGATTACTGGGACAGGACGGCGTCCATGGTCTCGGCCGCCTGCCGCTGCATGGTTGGGGTCACGTGGCTATAAAGGTCCAAGGTAATCGCAATCTGTGAGTGCCCCAGCATCTCGGAGACAATCTTCGGGTGCATTCCCTCGCCCAACAAGAGCGTCGCCGCAGTATGCCGTAGGTCATGAAAGCGGATGCGCGGGAGGCCAGCGCGCTCCAATAGTGGCCAGAAGGAGCGGTTGCGCAGGTTAGCCGCTTCAATGGGTCGGCCAACCTCATTGGCGAATACCAGCTCGTTATCTTCCCACGCAGCGCCAATTTGCAGGCGTTCCTCCAGCTGCCTGCCGCGGTGGCTGCGCAACGCCTCCACCGCTGCCCTCGTGAGCGCCACCTGGCGACGGGAACGGGCCGTCTTGGGCTCGGCGAAGACGAAACCCTCATGGTTGCGCTGCAACGTCGCCCTCACTTGCAGGGTGCCACCGTCCAGGTCTACCTCTCGCCACCGCAGAGCCAGAATCTCACCCTGTCTCATTCCAGTGGTGACGGCCAGGGTA
>Ga0209979_1001942_pt1 | contig 20989 bp, 15 predicted proteins | sample AnhtaG_FD_183114 | JGI IMG/M metagenome (GOLD analysis project Ga0209979, IMG submission 183114) | Deep subsurface microbial communities from Anholt, Denmark to uncover new lineages of life (NeLLi) - Anholt_01485 metaG (SPAdes) (version 2) | ecosystem: Environmental > Aquatic > Marine > Oceanic...
AGGAAATCCAGAAAGTGCAATATTCGCTTTGAGACAAGTGTTGGAAACATATCCAAATAATAAGAAAGCAAGTAAAACTCTTGCTCTTGCATTTAAAAAAATTAGGCAAAAAAGATCTTGCAAAAAGATGTGAGAGGAAAGCATAGGGAAAAACCAGAGTTTGGCCAAAAAAGGCAACTCTCCCCCACGATTACTCCTGTTGGCGAGGTATGGGCCCGGCAGGATTTGAACCTGCGACCATCTGGTTATGAGCCAGACGCTCCACCAGACTAAGCTACGAGCCCTAACAAAGTTTTGAGCCATAATGGAACTTCTACTACTTAAAATTTAGAGATGAATGCTTAGGGCAAAATTCATTAATTAATGCATGTTTTATCACATTATAATGAGGGAGTTATCAGTACTTGCTAAATATCCATTCTTACATGATACAAAAACGTACATTAAAGAATATGGTCCTTCTGTTGACGAACTTTTAGAAGATTTGTTGTATGAAAGAGCTCGCTCTATTGGAATTGAAAGACTTGATAATGCTCTGAAGAAGAGAAATGTAGAAAACAGAAGCATTGCCACTGAATCTGATTGTGTCATGGAGATTTTATCGTATCCCCTTGCACGAATGGTAGCAGTTTGTGTTGATGACACCTATTTTAAAAGAAGATATGCACTTGGTGAGGCGTCTCATGCATATAGAAATCTGTTTAATGAACCAATTTCTTTTCTCATTGAAATTTCAAAAGAACTTCAGCTTAATGTAGAACGTGTTGGAGAAACAAATAAGATCAAGATATTTTTCAAGGATTATCTGCGCTATGCTCCTACGAGATATAAAGAATGGAAGATGGTAAACCGAGATATGGATAATGGCTTTGTGTATCTTTATCGTAGAGAACTTGCAAGAATACTGTTGGAACTGTTAAGAAAGCGGGTTAATGAGGAATTGGATTCTCGGAAATGCAATAGTGCAATAAAGAAAGCGTTTTCATCTGATATTAAAAGATTTCAAAACATTGTAAGTATGCAGAAAAAAAAGATTGAAGCCACTCCTGTCGGAAAATTAAGTGTTGAAAAGCTTCCTCCTTGTTTGAAGGATATCTTAGCTGCGATTCAGGCTGGAGAAAACGTTCCTCACATGGGGAGGTTTGCTCTTGTTGCATTTTTAAGTTCTTTAAAGATGGATACAAATGAAATTTTGAAGATTTTTAGTACGGCGCCAGATTATCAGGAGGATAAAACCCGCTATCAAGTGGAACATATTACTGGTAGTTCGTCTTCAACTTCATATAAATCTCCAGGGTGTGATAAGATGCGTACGTATGGCATATGTCCTGTGGATAAAATGGATGAGTTATGTAAAAAAGTTCGTCATCCGTTAAGCTACTATAGTAATCGTTGGAAGCAGGAGAAAGATAAGAAATGAAGCGGTTTGTCACGTTTGAAGGGATAGATGGGTCCGGGAAATCTACCGTGTCACAATTAGTTTATAATAAATTAAAATCTGATGGATACGATGTTGTGTTGACGTTTGAGCCTACTGATACAACAATTGGTAAGTTTGTTCAGAAGTGTATAAAAACTGGTGGTGATCCTTTTGTCACTGCGTTTACCTTTATTGCTGATCGTATACAGCATTGCAGGCAAATTAAACAATGGCTTGATGATGGAAACGTTGTTCTCTGTGATCGTTATGCTGAATCTACGTATTCTTATCAGGGAGCTCAACTAGAAAGCCAGATAAAAAATTCGATAAAATGGCTGCAAGAGCTTTCTGAAGGTCATATACTTATTCCTGATAGGACGTTTCTTTTTGTCATTCATCCAAAAAAGTCTCTTGCAAGAATTAAAGACCGTGATGAATTAATTCCTTTTGAGCATCTCTCGTTTCTTGAAAAGGTTCATAAGAATTATCTTGCTGTTTCGAAAGGAAAACGATTTCTTCGGTTAGATGCAACAAAAAAAATAGGTGAATTAGTAAGTATTTGTTATGATGACATAGTTTCATAGTTCTTGTGATTTTATAAATAATAATTCTATTCCTAGTTTGAATATTATCTGAAAAATAACTTAGTGAGAAGAGATGAGTATTAAAAGTCAAAAGTATAAACTGGTTATGTTTGATATGGATGGAACTCTTATTAAGGGGAGATCTATCTTTATTTTCGCAGAAAAAAAAGGATTCAAAGACAAATTACTTTATTCATTACAGAGTGAGAAAGAGCCATATGAAAAAAGCATTGAAATTGCACAGTTTTTACAGGGCACAAGTAGTACAGAACTGTTAGAGATATTCAGAGCGATACCTTTGCAAAAAAATGTTGAAAAAATCGCACGTACATTAAAAGAAAAAAATGTAAAAACAGCAGTTGTCACCAATAGTTATCAATTTGTTGCAGATGATTTAAAAAAGCGGTTTGATTTTGATTATGCATTTGCCAATAATCTTATAATAGAACAGGGCATTGTAACTGGTAAAATTATACTTCATAATAGCAGTCTAAAGAGATGTGAATCTGGTACGATATATTCCATCTGCAAGGGTTTTGTGTTGAATCAGCTTTGCAATACGTTGGATATAAACCCTGGTGAGGTAGTTGCAGTTGGCGATGGAAAGGTGGATATAGGAATGATTAAAAAAGCAGGTTTGGGGATAGCATATAGGGCATCTGAAGAGGTTCAGAAACATGCTGATGTTGTAACCAATGATTTGGCTGCTGTTTTAGATTATATTTAGAGGTGATAGTATGGATATGAAGCAGGAGGAAATTACGACTCTTCATGATTTACATTTAGATAAAGAGAAACTTATGAAAAATATTTCTGATGTTGCTGTTGAACGACCTGTTTCTGTTGTTCTTCCAATGCTATATAGTGAAATAAAAAGTGATGCGTTAGCAAACATTGTAAAGCAGTTAAATAAATGTACGTATCTTAAAGAAGTCATTGTTCCACTTTCGGCAAAAACAGAAGAAGAATTCATTCATGTGAAACGATTTTTTAAAAAATTAGAGATACCCAGACTTGTTATGTGGTGTAATGGACCGAAAATTGAAAATCTGTTAACTTCGTTAAAATCTGAGGGATTGAATCTTACAAAATATCGGGGAAAAGGAAGAGATGTATGGCTGGCTCTTGGGATAGCAAATCTTAGGTCTTATGCTGTAGCGCTTCATGATGCTGATATCCAAGGATATAATGAGACGATTCCAACAAAACTCCTTTACCCTATTCTTGAACCCGAGCTTGATTTTAAATTTAACAAAGGCTACTATGCTCGGGTGAATATTAAACGAACAGTTATGTATGGTCGTGTGTTTCGTTTATTTCTTCATCCTCTTCTTAAATCCCTTGTTGATCTCCTTGGTTCTGAACCGGATTTCGTTCGGTTTATGCGGTCCTTTCGATATCCAATCTCTGGAGAGTTTGCGTTAACAAGCGATCTTGCTCGTGATCTTGACATTCCTAGTGGGTGGGGGATTGAGGTTGGCGTTATGGCTGAGATTTATCGAAATGTCGCTACCAAAAGGATTTGTCAGACTGATCTTGGTTTTTATGAGCACAAGCATCAGGAAGTGGGGGATTCTGAAAAAGGACTGGTAAAGATGTCAGGAGAGATTTTTAAGACGCTCTTGCGGACTTTAATAGAAGAGGATCGCATACAGATTTCCCGACCGTTTTTATTATCACTTCGGGTGTTATATCAGATGAATGCACAGGATGCTATTAGAAAATATCATGCAGATGCACATATTAATGGGATAAAATATGACCGACATCTGGAAGAAACTATGGTGGAAAAATTCAGCCAGGAGCTCATGATAGCTGGTAATAAATATATGTTAAAGCCTGTAGGTACTCGCATGCCGGACTGGTTGAGAACCATTTCTGCTAAGAAGAAAATTAGAGAAGAGTTCTTAGAGGTTGTATTGGAACAAAATAGGGCGTGAGAGAGTGAATCAAGAATGGAATAAAAATCTCAGTTTAAAACCAGAAATATTGGAAAGATGTAAGGAGATCAAACCCGTTGACATCATGGTTGGTGTGCTCTGCAAAGACGTTGAAGCAACTGTTTTAAATGTGTTGAATGTCATTAATGAAGGGTTATACAGATATTTCCCAGACTACAATAAAGCAATTGTTATCTGTGAAGGAGGATCTGCTGATAAGACTGTTGAAGCGATAAATCTTTTTCAACCATACAATAGTATTGAAAAGATTGTCACAAACGATATCACTGATGGCGGTAAGGGTGCTGGTGTTATGACTATTTTTGAGATTGCCCATGAAGCTGAGGCAAAAGCAGTAGTTCTTATGGATGGTGATTTGCTTAGTATAAAACCAGGGTGGGTACAGACCATTTCTAACCCAATAATTTATGGAAGAGCTGAACTTACTGTTCCTTATTATATCCGAGATAAAAATGATGGTGTCATAACAAATAATTTGGTGTATCCCTTCACAAGAGCTCTTTATGGTATTGACATCAGACAGCCGATTGCTGGTGAATATGCGATTTCAAAGAATCTTTATGAAATTTTACGTAACCATCCGTTGTTTCCTCCTGATTTTGGTGTTGATATTTTTATTTTAACGGTCGCTGCAGCAGAAGGTATGTATGTAAAGGAGGGGCTGTATTCTTTAAAGATTCATGAATCAACAACTCATTACCTTGAACCTGAAAAATTTCTCGTCCCAATGTTTCGTAAGGTTACAGGAAGTATGTTTGAAATTGCAAAGTACTATGAGGGGCATTGGAAAAATAGGCCGCATGAATATTTCAAGAGCAAGTATTATCGGGAATGTTTTAGTCAGAAACCAATTCCAGTAAAAATAGATATTGATAATTTAAAGAAGTCGTTTAAGGCAGAGTTTGCATCTTCCAAAGATATTATGAAGCATTTTCTTCCAAAAGATATTGTAGCAGAGTTGGAAAATAATATAGTTAAGAATGTTGAGAATTTTGATTCTGAACTCTGGACTGAAATTGTCTATAACTATGCGGCTGCGTATAAAAAAACAGAGAGGGCGCCTGACAAGTATCTTCTTCTTGATTCGTTGAAGACGCTGTGGATTGGTAGATTTGTCAGTTATGCTATTGAGACAATAGATATGGACATTAATGGGGCGGAAAAGGTATTGCAAAAACAAGCTGAAGTTTTTGAGGGGAAATTTGACTATTTACGTTCTATATATTAGTGTAAAACAGCAAAAAATTTTTGAATAATCTCTTTAGGATATGGTTCTGCCATCATGAAATGATTTTTGTTCTGAGTATAAAAATGTATTCAAAATCGGGATAATTCATGAATCTAATCTAAGAAAAACATAAGTTATAATATGTGTTTCATTTTGTCATTAATGTTATTTGGAGGATCAATATGAGTAAAACTAAGGTTTTATATATTACCCCGTTACGGGGAGGTATTGGTCATTGGAGTAGATGTTTAATTGAGGAGCTAGATAAATTAGCTGATATAACAATAGTGACATTCAAAAGGAAACGGAAAGAAGATGACGCTAAACCATTTACAAGGGTTACTGATGATTTTATTTTAGAGGTAATAAACACCGAGAGACCGCATTATATTATAGAATATAACAACCAGGAATCTTTAGAAAATCTGGTTAAACTCACAGATAAGATAAAACCTGATTGTGTTTATTTTGTCATGTGGGCTGGAAGACAAATAACCTGGTTTTTAAAAGAATACTCAAAAATATTGAACAAGAAAAACATTCCTATTGTGTTAACAGTACATGAAGCGTATCCTCAGATAGTTCAGGAGGGTGACTTACAACTCTTTACTGATGCATATGCCTATGCAAATCATATTGTTGTCTTGACAGAGGATGCCTTACATGACCTAAGAAATGCAGGTATTACCATTCCAATTAGTGTTATTCTTCATGGAAACTATCATGCAATGAATAAAAACAAGGTTGATGATAGAGAAGCACGAGCAGTTGTAAGTAAACATCTTTCTATTCAGATAAGTGATACAACACATGTGATTCTATTTTTTGGTTTCATAAGGGACTACAAAGGGTTGATACATCTGATTCGAGCTGCACCATACGTATTAGAAAGACTGCCAGAAACATTATTTATAGCAGCTGGCTCCCTGGAGTTAGCAGAAAAACCATTACAATATCAAAATGAGATACAAAAACTAGGCTTAGAAAACAATTTTCTTCTATTTGGTGAATATGTAAAAGACTATATCCTGTTTGAATCCTTCTACAAAGCTGCCGATATTGTCGTTTACCCATATGTAGGGATCAGCCAGAGTGGTACAATGTTTACAGCACTGGGAATGAAACGACCAGTTATTATCAGCAAACTTGGTTCTTTTGTTAGAAAATTAGAAAAACAAGGCGTAATAACAACGTCTAAACCAAAAGATCCTAAATCCATAGCAGAAAAAATAGTATATCTTCTTACCCATGAAGAGGAGCGGAAAAAATTAGCAGAAAGAGCATACCCTATCTTAGAAAAAGAATACAACTGGAAAACAATTGCAAACGATTATATTACAATATTTAAAAAATTAAAATAAATAAATCTTTTCTCCAGATATTTCCTACCTAAAAATACCGGGTTAAATCATCTTGATTTTTAATATTAAATTTCTTTTTAGTGTTTTCAACATCATCTTTCCTTTTCATACTATCTTCTACTTTGTTTTAATCATTATTTAAATGATGTTGTACAGTTGTTACCAAAAAAGACATGTTTTATATTGATTTATTATATAGGTAAGGCACCAAATTATCGTAATCTTTTGATTTATGAATGGAGCTAATTCCTCTAGGTCACAACCGCAGGGATATTCGAAAATAAAGTGCCTTACCTATAACCCATGTTTTTCCCGAAAACTATTTATATGATATATGCATACACGGGTATTGGTAACACGAACCATTTTCTTACAGAAAGGGATGTAATGGATGGGAAAAAAAGAATGAAAAAAGATCAAAATGAAATTACAATACCTGATGATATCACTATTATCTGGGTGAATATCATTTAACATCTTTTTGTTTTGCAAGAAACCGAGCACGTTGCCCAACAACAAAAAGCTTAGCAATAAAAGTTATTTCGTTTGCTTCTTCCTTGCTTGACACTTGCCCTACAATCAACATGATATCCAATAATTAGTTTCGCATTACTACTTATAAAGACTTGTTGTACAACTATTACCCACTCTCTTTACAGTTGTTACCAATAAAAATAACAAAAACTACATCCAAGCATCAAGCCCTGTCTGTTCAGTCCCCTGCAAATCAGACAATCCAAATGCACCTTGAACATAGTTTTCAATCATCTTTTTATACCAACCAAGATCAATTTCACTGGTATCTTTTAACAAATCAACAGGGTACATATAATCAATAGGTTTCACACCACTTTTCGACGGTTTTGCAATACCAGGAAGCGGTCTTTTTGTCACAACAAATCTTAGTTTAATACGAGTTTTTATTGGCTGCCCAAGCAGTTTCTCAAGTGCTAACGCACGCTTACCAAACGTAGAGATGCCACCATCCTGATTCAGCTTATACCGCTTTGCAGGTTGAACAGATTGAACCAAGGTTAAATCATCTAAATCAACCTTTGACAGATCAAGCTTTGCAAGAATCTCTTTTATCTTTGTTTGAATACTATTCTTAATTGCATTTCGCGCCTCTTCTTCATCATCCCAAGTAGGATTCTCCTTTAAAACATCAATCATAAGCGTCTCAAGTATCTTACGAGCAATATTTGCCTTATCAGACCCTTTAAAGTTATTACCTTTTGTATTCATCTCAATTTTTCCGTCTTTGCTGTCGAAAATGAGATAATTCTTATGTTTTACAAAAATCATTGCATCATGAATTTCTGGTTCCAATTCAAAATCCGGATAATTTAAATCCTTCTGCCATCTACTGCTGCATTGTTCTATAGCAGAGAGAGCCACTTCGGGTTTTGTGAGCCATGTATCTTCTTGCGTATCTGAAGATGATCCTAATGCCTTTGAAAACTCGGGAAGATTTCCAGCCGATCGAGAACAACCAAGATAGATTCCATCTGTATTATGGGCAAGAATTAAACCGTTTGCACATACAAAATTATTATTTTCGTTTACCGAAACATCATATACATATCCATCTTTAGGTTTTATTTCTCTAATGGTTTTGGGCATTAGACCAGAAAGATCCTTATAGTCTACGGCATTTAAGTTATATTGTACGAATCTTAAATGATAAGCTGATTTTTCTTTTCTGTAATGAACTGAAGGAAAACCATAATTTAAATTAATAGCAAGAAAAGAAAGACCTTCGACAAGTTTTTTGCTTTTTGTTTGGATTCCTAACAGGGGGTTAACTCTGCGTCTGGTTTCATAATATCCATCCCCTTTGACATATTCATTAATGAATGCTTTTTGAACGTTTTTTTTAGAAGAAAGGATGTACGGGCTTACTTTTTTTTCCTGGTACCCTTGACCACAATCAAGGACATACTTAAGAAGATATGCTGTAGTTGAGTTTCCCTGTATTCTGTAATTCTCTCCACTTTTGTCCATACCGGCGCTTGTTACGTTGAATTTTTTCTTAAATTTATTAATTAAGATTTTTTTCAACTTTTCTAGTGATTCAACATTATGGCCACATACAAAAATATGTGCCCCTTCTTTTGTCATTCCTTTTCTTTTTCTTATATAAATTGAGCCTTCTGCTACATAAGCCCCTAAAACTCTTGCTAAATCTTCATCCAATTCATAAATTACTGGTATTTTACCCTTACCATTATATGAAGAGATATAAGCATTTTGAAGATCTTTGTTTTTAATAATTTTTTTCTTGTACAGTTTAATTGCATCAAGTATCCGCATTCTTATAAAGCTCTTTTTATAGTTTCCCCCTTTAAAATTGTTTCTGGGCTGATGATATTTTAACAGTCTTTTTGTAGAATTATCTACAGGAATGTTTAACCATATGTTTAACTCATTGTTGAATTCTATCAAAGGTTTTAGAGCATTTATTTTAATTTTTTTCCCCTTGTTTTTATATCTTGAAATGTGGGTAATATTGATAGTATTATCTTTGATATCTCTGCATAGAATTTCTTTTAATCCATTAGAAAGAGTATAGAGTGAGTGATTCATAGTTACAGATATTTTCCCTCTTTGAGTTTGGATATCAAGAATATTGCCTTTGTGAGGATGACGTTTTATGAAATTTGCTTTTTTCCATTTACAAACACAGTTCTCACCCACTGAAAGACATTTGATGTCGTTAAGAGTTTTATATTCGTGGTTACCTTTTCTATAGACTTTACTTTTATATCTTTCAAACAAATCCTTTATGTTGACAATTTTTATGAGACCATCATTTTTCACTATGATGTCCGTATCTGAACCAACGCTGTCACCGTATACTACTCTGATATTTTTTTCCTTTAGATAGTTCAATGTATCTGCAAGGATCATCTGGCCCTTTGTCGTAATAGCTGCAGCACCCCATAGATTGAATTGCCGTCCTGTTACAGTAGGTGCTGAGAGGATGCCATGAGTTCCCGCGTTACGAGCCCCCTTCATACTTTGATACATCATCTTCAATCTTTGTAGTTCTGAACTGTCATTTTTTTCTTTTGCCTCTTTTAGTTCTTTCTTTATCTTAGCAATCATGTTCATAATGCCAGTCATAGCAAGATTTACGACACCTGGTGAATCATCTATTTTTATACCAAGCATAAATCCTTTATCAGCATAAGTATCCTCATTTGAAATCTCCCGCCAAAGTACGTCTCTACCTTCTAAAAATTGTTTAGGAAGTTTTTTGAGCCATATCCATTCATCAGGATTTTCATCCTTTGAAGCAAGTCTTACTGAATCCGCACCGATATTCATCGCCTTTAGAATCGTAGGATACATCGCACCGACATCAGCCACAACGACATGATACCAAGGAATAAAATGAGACTGTACATCCTTATCCGGCTTAATCGTCATACCACCAGGCATATGATAATTCAACGACTCATCAGCATCCTTTGCCTGTTCATTATGTATTACATAGGGATATTCAACCCACTCAGGCATCTCCTCTCCATATTTTAACACCCTGACAAAATCCTTAGAAAGCTGCTCTCTTTTTTTCTTTGCCGATGAAACAATTGCCTCTTTTGTAGAGCATCCTTTAAAATCCCTTAAAAGTGTTTGTGAAATCGATTTTACTCTGCAGATGGGAGGCATGATTTTTTTCTGCCTTGCCCCTCGGAGAAGCGCCATATGATCCCACATGTTAACCGCACCTGCAGGAAGCAACATGTCAAACGGCATACACGTCGTAAAAGCAAGAGGCAATGCCTGCTGAATGAGATTTAGTGTGACACCGATTTGCTCCTGCATATCCTGCCTGTTATACTTCAACGTTCTTTCATCTATTTTTATTTGAGATGGCGTCAGAACAATACGGTCTTTTACAATAATTCCTAGAAACGGAGCAAGTGCTTTAAGACTAAATTCATTGAGAAAAGAATAAAATTTTCTCGCCGCTAGATATGTATCAAAACTACACGGATAAAACTGTACCACTTCTGAGCTTGTACCAAAATGAAAGGACTTATCAGGCCTACAATATTTATAGATAAAACGTTGGAAAGCTTTTTTTTCGTCATCTGATAGCTGCTCGCGATCACGTTTTAAGATACCCTCTATCCGTCCATATATCTGGAAATTATCAAAACCAGCGATATTATGTCCAGAGATGATGTCGTACTCTCCAACAATTTTACAAAACGTAAGAAGATTTTCAATCTCCTCACTGGCATTACGGGACACAAGTTGTTTTACCTCAATATCTTCCCAATGAGATGGCAGATCTAAAATTTCAAAACTAAACCGCTCACTATCCAAGTTTTTCTCTGACTCAAATGAAATGTCAAAACTAGAATAACCAATGATATCAATAGGTATGTCTTTTTTCCCCTCTGCAAATTGCGTGGTTTCAATATCATAAATAAAGACCTTCACCTTCTTTTTTTCACCACATGTATCAAAAAGCCAAACCGTATCCTCTGCTGCAAGATCAGTCAGCGCTCGTTGTTTATAAGGAATGTCATGTTCTGCAGTAGAGAGGTTATGTTCAAAGAAAAGATAATTGCTTATCTCAGGAACGACATATGATTCTTTCGTATACACCTTAAATACTTTTCTTGTTTTATTAAAATCACAAAAACTGCGATATGTCTCAATTTTGCCTATCTCTTTTATTTTCGATAGTTTCTCATGATCTACCTTGTTTTTCTCCCATTGTTCCAAGAGTTTGTTTCTAATGGTTTCAATATTTGTGTTTTCTCCGGTGAAAGCAAGAAAATATGGGCTATGTACATCTGAGACTGGTTTAGGCGTTTTACCTTGGAAATACAGATAATCTGGTGAAATACCAAGTAACATGTTGCTCATAGCTTTTTGTTCCCCCGTGCTTTTTACCATCAATACATTATATCTACTTAGAATTAACCTTATATGGAACTACCGTATTTTATTTTGTTGATTTTGTATGACAACACAGATTGCATATTCAAATGACTTCAGTAGACACGATAATGCTGGTCATCCTGAAAACGCAGAAAGACTTCATGTTATGTTAAATGAAATGCGAAACACATCTTTTTATGACGAACTTGATTTCTTCGAGCCTGATCTTATAAGTGAAGAAGCACTTTATTTGTTGCATTCTGATGAGATGATTCAGCAGGTCAAAGACCTAAGTTCTATAGGTGATTCATGGATAGATATGGATACCTATGTTTGTAAATCAGATTATGAAACCGCTCGAAAAGCAGCAGCAGGACTCCTTCAGCTTAGCAGGAATGTGCTTGACGGAAAAGCAGATAACGGATTTGCTCTAGTACGACCACCGGGTCATCATGCAACACATGACAGATCCATGGGATTTTGCCTCTTCAACAATGCCGCACTGACAGCAAATGAGATTTCAAAAACAGGAAAACAAGTACTCATTTTTGATTGCGATGTCCATCATGGTAACGGAACACAATATCTTCTCTATGATAGAAAAGATATCATGTATCAGTCATTTCACCTCTATCCACATTATCCTGGTACAGGTCCTATTGAAGACATTGGGGATGGAGATGGTAAGGGGTATACCATAAATGCTCCTCTAAGTCATGGTAACGGTAATGAAGCTGTCTCTCAATTGCTTGATGAAATATTTCTCCCAATTGCTCGACAGTTTAAACCTGACCTTGTAATTATTTCTTCAGGGTATGATTCCCATCATTTGGATCCCCTTGGTGGACTTAAACTAACATCTAACTTCTTTGGGGAGATAATAGCAAAATTCCAAAATATTCAACCGAAAATAGTTTGTACCCTTGAAGGTGGATACAACCTCAATTGGATTGGAAAATGCCTTGTTTCTCAACTTGGACAAATGATTTCTCATCAAGTAACATTTGATGACGTCACAGAGGAAGATACAAATGTCGAGTCAACAATCAATAAAATTAAGAATGAGTTAGCAAGCTATTGGGAGATATGAGTTAGTCAAAAATCATTCCCATGCCATAAGCAGCAGAGTCTTCTTGTTCTTTGATTTTTTCATCGATTTTTTTTGCCTTTTTTTCATCAAGTTTTTTAAATTTTAGTTCTTTTGCTAGCTCTTTTGCTCGTTTTAAACCTTTGTCACTGCCTTCTATTTTAACATAGGAAACATCTTTTTCTAAGTCAAGAGAACTTGAATCGCGGGTAAGTATGCTTTGTCTACTTACAAGATCATCTTTTGTTAATGTGTTGATCTTACCCACGTTTTCGGATTTAACTTCGAAGATAACATATGTCAACTTTAATCACCTTTCAGAGCGGATGTAATTAGCCTATATAAAATTAATCTCTCTAAAGAATTCTACCGTTTTCATTGATTTCTCTTCTTCTAATTCTTGTAGAACTGATTGGCAGGTTATCATCAGCTATTACAAAAGAGATTTGCACGATTTTTAACGGTTTTTTCTGTAATTTCTTCCGTTCTTTATTAATTTCTTCTGCGGTCGCTATCGTCTCTGGAGATACAACTATTGCATCAAAATCCTCTTCAACAGAGGGGCCAAATTTATCATAAATAGGTTGTATGGTTACCTTTCCAGATAATTTTTCTTCTGAAAGAAACTGCTCTATAGCTTTCTCTCTCTCCTTAAAAGATGCGACGTTCTCCTTATTTTTGATTATTTCTCCGTCTGTGATTCCTATGAATACAAAACCTCTTTCACCAGCAAGTTCTAATGCTTTTCTGATAAGAAATTTATGTCCTTTATGGAACGGATCAAATGCGCCTCCGATACAGACCTTCATTCAGTGGGCATATTAGTAATAACTTTAAAAATAATGTTATTACTCATCTTTTTTTCTTATTCTCTGTTTTCCCCTTCATTTCAGATTTTATATATTTCATCATTTTCTTAGGGTGTATCATGTTCCAGAAAAAATCAAAGTCTTGTTTTTTAAACTCCTTCAATATAAATAACATTCCGAGATATAATGCTACTCCTATTCCAGCAAATCCAAGTAAATGATACCAATACACCGATGGAACAAATAGTTTAGATGAATAATACAATAGTAGTCCCATACCAACGCCTGCAATTATGTGACGGGGGATGTGGCTTTGTAAAATTTTCATCTTGGTCATTTTTTTTGCTGCGAGTTGGAATCCAAAAAGTCCGATAAGCATTGAGAGTAGTGTTGCAATTGCTGCTCCTACTGCACCATCAATTCCAAATGAGGAGAGAACTCCTCCTTTTGGTATAAACAAATAATTAAGAGTGATGTTGACGGTACACATTGTTATACCAATTTTTGCGGCTACACCTGGTCTGTTCATTCCAGCTATTAGGGAAGAATATGGCTTCATAATGCCTAAAATAAAAGCATAGAGTGTTATTATTATGAGTACTGGTGCTGCAGGTATAAAAGCATCGCTAAGCATAAAATAGATTATTGGTTCTGCAAATATTATAATTAGTACTATGATGGGGATTGTCACCATTGAGATGTATCGTTCTGCCTGATGTGTTGTTCTAACAAGGCCTTTGAAGTTGTTCGTTGCGTGGTATTCTGAAAGTGTTGGAAATAGGACAATGCCTAGTGCTGTTGAAAGAATAACTATAACTTCAGATAGCTGTTGTACTGTGTAGTAGTACCCCACTTCTGCTTGTGTACAAAAATATCCGATCATTACCTTGTCAACATTTATGGAGATGATTACAATGAGTGAGATGATTGTTATGGGGATTCCAAAGGATAGATAGCTTTTAGATAGTTTCCAACTTGGTTTTTTCAGTGGATATTTTCGTAGTAGCCACATTCCTACAAGAAATGATGCTATGCATCCAAATACGTAGGTCATTGCAAGAGAGCCAGTTGGGTGGTCTGCAAGGAATTGTTGCAGTGACTGAAGGGACTGCGGCCAGACTACAAATGGTGAGATACCTATTGCACTTACCCCTGCAAGAGCTACAAGTATTGTGAGCGGGATTTTTATGATGTTTTCCGTTATCCAGGTTATTTGTCGTTTTACTATTTCTTTTGTGCCACTGAATGTCTGCATGGGGATTTCTTTGAGATTTAGGAAGATATGGTAAATTAAAAAGATGTAGATAATTGATTCACTTGCTTCATCTAAAAATCGTTCATGAAATAATAGTTTTAATAAAAATATTGAGACAAATACGCTAAGTACCATTATCCCTGTAAAGAGTATTTTGATCGCTGCATAGGTGCCGATGCAGGTTCCTAGATCTTTTCCTTCTGAAATTCGTTTTACATGTGCTTCAAGGAAACCAAATTTTGCAATAAGATGAAATAATGTAAGAAATGCCATAGCAAATCCTATGTATCCAAGTGCTACTGGTGCATGATCTCCCCAGAGCTTTGCCAGTATGAAAAGTCCGATCCATCCTAGGAATCGAGCGAAGAATTGTGAGGATACGATTAAGAAGGATTTTCTGGCGATCATTACATGGGAGCAAATCAAAAAGATGTATATAAATGAGGTATAAACAAACAAATGTTACAGTATTTTACTGTATGGTGTGATCTCGCCTTTAACGGATGCTGCTTGTCCTATAAAACAGTTGTTTCCAATAGTTGTTCCAATATTTATCGTTGCATTTATTCCCGTCTGTACATTGTCGCCAATAGCTGCCCCAAATTTTCTTCTTTTTGTATCTAGTTTTTTTCCATTGAGAATAACGTTGATATTTTTTTTATCAAGTCGTAGATTTGCAATTTTTGTTCCTGCTCCTAGGTTGCAATTACAGCCGATAATAGAGTCACCGACATAGTTTTGATGAGGGACATTGCTGTTATCCATCACTATTGAGTTTTTTACCTCGCATGCATTACCGATGTGGCAGTTATTTCCAATTGCAGTATGTGGTCGTATGTAGCAGTTTGGCCCGATCTTACAGTTGGTGCCGATAATGGCTGGTCCTTCAATGTAGCTGCCAGCACGTATTATACTGCCTTTTCCGACGACAACATTTCCTTTTATTGTCGTATTTTCTTCTACAACGCCTTCCATTTTCTTTTCTGTTTTTTTCAGAATTCTTTCATTTGCGTCAAGCAGATGCCATGGGTATACGGCGTCTTTCCATTTCTTTAGAAAAATTCCTTTCATCTCTTCTTTGTTGAGCAGGAGGTTTATCGAATCTGTAATTTCATATTCACCTCTTGGTGATTTATTTGTTTTTCTAATATAGTTAAAAATTTCTTTATTGAAATGATAGATGCCGGCGTTGATGACATTTGAAAAAGGTTTATTCATTTTTTCATAGATCTTTATAACTTTTCCTTCTTTTGTTTCGACAATTCCATATTCTTCTGCGTTTTTTACTTCAAAGAGTCCTATGCTTACCTCTTCTTTTACAATATCTTTTATATCTTTTGTCCCAAAGATGGTGTCTCCGCAGAGAACAATAAAATCATCGACAAATCGTTCAACCATTCCTATGGCATGTGCTGTTCCAAGGGCTTTTCCTTGATTTACATATTCTATTGAGACGTTCCATTTTTTGCCATTGCCAAAATAGTTTCTCACCATCTCACTTTTATACCCTACGACGAAGACAAATTCCTTTACATCTGCATCGATTGCATTTACTAGACTCCATTCCAGGATTGGTTTATTGGCGATTTGAAGCATGACTTTAGGGCGGGTGAACGTGAGTGGATGCATCCGTTTTCCTTCGCCTGCCGCAAGAATAACGCATTTCATTTTTCTTTTGTCTCCTTATTCAACTGTAACAGATTTTGCAAGATTACGGGGTTTATCGATAGGGCAATTTCTAAGACTTGCGACATGATAGGCGAGAAGCTGAAGAATTGCTGTGATAGGAATGCAGGATAATAACGTTGAATTTGATGGGAATCTTAAAACAAAATCTGCATGCTTTTCGATTTCAGTATCGTGTTCATCGGCAATAGCTATTACTTGCGGACCTCTTGCCTTTATCTCACCTATGTTTGCGAGAACTTTATTATACGTTTGGTCGTTAGTAACAATAGCAACGACCGGAGTATCTTTTGTAAGTAGGGCAAAAGGACCATGTTTGAGTTCACCAGCTGCAAAACCTTCAGCATGGATATATGATATTTCTTTAAGTTTTAACGCGCCTTCTAACGAGAGAGGATAATTTATTCCTCGCCCAATGAAAAAAATAGAGTTTGAATCTTTAATTTGTTTTGCAATTCTTTTTATTTCGTTGCTGTTATCAAGTATTTGTCGAACCTGCCGGGGGAGCTCCTTTAATCGGAGGATGTAATTATAGAGATCATTCGAACCTAGGGTATTTTTTATCGATGCGATTTTTAATGCAGTTAAGAGAAGGATAATAATTTGCGAAGTAAATGTTTTAGTTGCAGCAACTCCAATTTCCGGCCCAGATTGTGTGAGAATATATCCATTAGCAATTCTTGTTGCAGTACTGCCGATAACATTAGTGATTGCAAGTGTTTTACAGCCTGAGTTTTTTGCTTCTCGTAACGCTGCAAGTGTATCAGATGTTTCACCTGATTGTGTAACGGCGATAACAAGTGATGATTTGTTTCTCGTGCTAAAGAATCGATACTCTGAAGCAATTTCTACAATAACAGGAATTCTGCATGTTTGTTCTATGATATATTTTCCGACAAGACCTGCATAAAAAGATGTTCCACATGCAACGATATGAATAGAATCAGTCCCATTTGATAGAAGTTTTTCAACGTTTTCCGGGAAATTGATGGTTTGCTCTATTTCCGATACTCTTCCTCTTAAAGCCTGATTAATTGTGTCGGGTTGATCGAAAATTTCTTTTAACATAAAATGCGGAAAACCAGATTTTTCAGCATCCTTGACATTCCATGTGATGATATCTTCTTTTTTTGTTACTTCTTTTTTGTTTTCATCAAAAACATGTACTGAGTTTTTTGTTATGACACAGAGTTCTCCTTCATCAAGGTAGATGGCTCTATTTGTATATTTGAGTAATGCTGGAATATCCGAGGCGATGAAATTTTCATTGTCACCTGCACCAATAACAAGAGGACTTTGAAGTCTTGCGCCAACGATTTTATCTGGCTCATCAGCACATATAACAACTATTGCATAGTATCCTTCAACTTTTTTTAATGCATTATAAACAGCTTCTTCTAAATTACCTTTGTAGTGATCCTCAATTAGATAAGCTAATACCTCTGAATCAGTCTCAGAGACAAACTTGTGCCCTTTTTTAATAGAACCCTCTTTTAGTTTACTAAAGTTTTCAATTATTCCATTATGAACCACTGCGATTTTTTTATTTGAACTAAGATGTGGATGAGCATTAATTTTAGTAACAGCCCCATGTGTAGCCCATCGGCTATTATGTTGTACTACTAGATTACCAATGAAAGTATGGTCCTGTTCGACCTCTAAATCCCACACATATTCAACGTTTGATTTTACTTCTTCGATGTTGAATCTTGCCCAAACAATATCAGAGAACAGGTAATATTCGATTCGATTCTTGATCTCGGGATAACTGTTTCCAAGTTTGTATAAAATCTGTTCCAACCTCAAATCAGTGCAATAAGAATCGTTTATACCGTCAAATGGGATATCCGTTTGTTTAAGATAATTATGATAGAAATATTTCATTTTTAAAGGAAAAGATGAATATCGGTAATTCAAGTTCTTACCTTTATTTATTAATTCATTTAATTTTCTTTCTTTTTCCTTTACCGTAAAACCTATGTGTTTTTTGAATCTTTCAAAGGATTTTTTATCGTTTATATATAAACTGAAAGCATCACTCCATTTCTTTCTATTTTCTTGGCGGAAAGTAGTTAATATTCCAAATTTTAAAAGTAAAAACTGTATTTTTTTAATTAAAGTTTCATTAGTCATAGCAATACAAACTTGTCTTGCTTTTATAGCTACACAACCCTCAGCATCAAATATTCCTCTTAAAAAAGAAGATGTCTGTTTTTTAGATACATTAAAAACAAAATCCGGTATTTCCTCTTCACCTGTAGTTTTAAATAGCTCTGGAATGTTTTCCATAAACCAATTAACAAGATACCTGCTGTTTATATCCAAAACAAAATGATTTTTTCTTTGCTTTATTTTCCCTTTTAAATTAAATACTATTTTAAAGAGATTGTTGTATTTTTTCAAAATTTCTTTTCTTTCATCCTTAAATCTTATACATCGATTAGAATGAAAGAATCCATCTCCTATAAAATACCCGATAATCTGAAGTAATTCTTCGGTTGGTTTAGATGGGAAAAAAACTGGGTTAGTATAGGTAAGTTCTGCATTACTCCTGATATCTAACTTATTGTAAATTTTTTCTAATTTCTTCAATCTCTTTTCTTCTATGGAGTCTCTTTCTCCTTTTTCCACTCGAGCAAGGTAACTTGTCGTGATACCTGTCTTTCTCTCTATTTCTTTTCTAGTGTAATTATTCTTTATTCTTGCCTCCTTAAGCTTTTTTCTTAAATTCATTTTATAATGTCGTTCTACAGGTACATCTTGAAACTGCTTTTTGGTATTGTAAGAATGTGGAATTTTTCTAGGGACTGCAATGAGTTCGCCTCCAGTGAGTTCACCTATTCTTTTTTCCTGTACTCCTTCTCCATTGGTTACAAAAACTCTATGTTGTCCTGTAGCTTTGAATTCTGAAAAAGGAGTTTTTATCTTAAAAAGATATTCTGGAGATTTATGTTTCATTGATCTCTGTTTTCTACCATTTTCTACCTTTGCTTTGTTAAAATTTACAGATAAAACCTCTTGATTATCTACTAAATCAGATATTCTAGATAATTTACCATCAGCAGTGCAAATAAGAGTTTCAGGGTGAAGGCAATGCCCTATGCCAATATTGCCTTCCATCTCTTCAAAGTTCAATTTTTCATTAATTTTGTCTATTTCTCCCGTATCTTTTTTTATTTGAATCACTGAGTCCTTTGAGATTGCTATTCCTGCAGAGTCGTATCCGCGGTATTCTAATTTTTTAAGACAATCAACTAGGACTTTACTTGCATCTCTAAATCCAGTATAGCCGATTATTCCGCACACGTTACATCACTTTGCTTTCACTTGGTATGTTTTTGCTTATTTTTTTCAAAGAATCAATTCTACATCTTCTCCCAATTATTATTCCTGGTTCAATGACCACGTTGCTTCCTATGGTGCAATCTTCACCGATCATGGTACCAATGTTTTCTATTTTTTTAAATTCATCTTCAGTTTCAATGGTTGCTTTTCCAGTTATACTTGAGAAGGTATTTCCGATTCTATTTCCTTTAGCAACGATTGAATGTGAGATAAACGAGTTGGAATTTATATGGACATCCTCCATTATGATGCTGTTTCTGATTTCACAGAAAGGACGGATGGATGAATTATCTCCAATGATTGTTGAGGGAAAGATACATGCATTTGGCCCTATCTCACATCCACTACCAATCACCACAGGTCCGACGATGTAGCATCCTGAGTAAATCGTGGTATCTTTTCCTACGGCAACAGCGCCTTTCATGGTAACTCCTTTTTCAATTATGCCACTTGTGGATGCAGGAAAATGATTAATCATTGTTTCATTCACACTGATAAGATCCCACGGATACACGATATCCATCCATACATCTGCAAGTATTGTATTGATAGTTTTTTCTTTATCAACAATTGATTGAATAACAGATGAAAGGGTGTAAATACCTTGTGATGTTAATTCTTCTATCTCATCAAATGCTTTGTAGGGAAGCTTGTATATTCCTGTTGAAATAAACTTTCCAAATTCTTCTTTTGGTTTTTCAACAAGTTCTTTAAGAATGTTTTTTTCTACAAGAACGACGCCGTATTTCGATGGATGAGAATGTTCTTTTATTAGTATGGAATATTCTGTTTTGCCCTTCATTAATTTTGAAATGCTGTTCCGATCAATGATGTTGTCTCCGGATAAGACAATAAAAGAGTCGTTTAGGTTGTTTTTTGCCTGTAGTAATGCATGGGCGGTTCCAAGCTGTTTCTCCTGTACAACATAAGTGATTTTGATGTCTTTATAGTTTTTAAAATACTCCATGATGACTTCTTTTTTGTATCCGACAACAACGATGATTTCTTCGATTCCACAATTTTTTACTGCATCAAAAACATATTCTAATATAGGTTTGTTTGCAACGGGTAGCATTACCTTCGGCATGGTTTCAGTAAATGGTCGTAATCGTTTTCCTTCGCCTGCTGCAAGAATGACTGCTTTCATTACATCGCCTTCCGAGGGTAGCTTGGTTCGGGTATTTTATATTTTCTCACAAAACTTCGTTTAAAGACGATTTTCTTGTTTAGGATTGCGAATTAAATAACTGTCCAATTTCATACTAAAAACTCATTGGTTCTCCCCTGATCTTTACTTCTTGTGAGTTTATTTTCTTTTTCTCGAACTCCATTGAGCGGGGGGACCGTTTCA
>Ga0209979_1001943_pt1 | contig 20979 bp, 23 predicted proteins | sample AnhtaG_FD_183114 | JGI IMG/M metagenome (GOLD analysis project Ga0209979, IMG submission 183114) | Deep subsurface microbial communities from Anholt, Denmark to uncover new lineages of life (NeLLi) - Anholt_01485 metaG (SPAdes) (version 2) | ecosystem: Environmental > Aquatic > Marine > Oceanic...
TTACTTAAAAGGTATTTTAACTAAATTATTGAGAAGTGTTATTATAAAATGCTTAATATGAGAAATAATAAAAAAGTTTGTTTAATTACACTTGGATGTCCCAAGAATGAATATGATTCTGATTGTATTAGACACGTCTTAGAGGAAAATGATTTTCTTATTACAAAAAATATTAAGAAGGCAGATGTTGTAATTATAAATACATGCTGTTTTATTGATCATGCCAAGGAAGAATCAATAGAAACTATTTTAGATGTAGCAAAACTAAAAGAAGGAATGAGTTTTATACTAATTGTATTCGGTTGTATGTCACAGAGATATTATAAGGAATTATCTAAAGAGATACCTGAGGTTGATGGTTGGGTAGGTTTATCTAAAATGTCGTCACTTCCTAATGTCATTTCAACAATTTCAAAGAATAGGTTATATTTAGATAAAAAAATTAAATATAAGAAGTGTCAGAAGAATTTAGTTGAAAAGCAGAATTTTATTTTTAAACCAATTTGTTTGGTTGAAAATGTAAATGATTGGGTAAAGAAACAGCCAAAAAGAAAGTTTTATGGAAAATTACCATATACATATTTAAAAATAGCTGATGGATGTGATCATAATTGTACATTTTGTGATATACCTAATATAAAGGGAAAACATGAATCAAGAATACCAAAGGAAATTATTAAAGAAGCTAAAGAACTTGTTAATAATAATATAAAGGAGATAATTTTGATATCTCAGGATATTACTCAATACGGAAAAGATTTGGAGGAAAAGACTAATTTAGTAAGGTTACTAAATGATTTAATTAAAATTGATAATCTAAAGAGAATTAGGTTAATGTATCTAAATCCTGGTGGTATTAATGATGATTTGATAAATTTGATATCAAAAGGTAAAAAACTATGCAAATATTTAGATATTCCAATTCAACATGTTAACAATAAAATTTTAAGAAAAATGGGAAGAAGAGGAAGTTATGATGAGTTTTTAAAACTTTTTTCCAGAGTTAGAGAAAAGATACCCGAAATAGTATTTAGATGCTCAATTATTATCGGTTTCCCTGGTGAGACAGAAAGTGATTATGATTTACTTTGTAAATTTTTAAAAAAAGCAAAACTTGATTGGGTAGGATTTTTTAAATTTTCACCACAGGAAGGAACAAAAGCCTATTATTATAATAATAAAATAGATAAAAAAACAGTTGATAGAAGATATAATGATATTGTACTTCTTCAGAATGAGATCTCAATGGAATTACGAGAAAAATTAGTGGGAAAAACCTTGAAAGTTTTAATAGAACAATCATCTATCGAATTAAATAATTATTGGGAAGGAAGATCATATAGAGAAGCTCCAGAAATTGATGGTTTAATATTTGTAGAAAAAGATGGTGTAGTAGAAGGAGATTTAATTCCTATAAAAATAACCAACAGTCAATTTTTTGATCTTTATGGAAAAATTAATAAGCATTGAGGGTGATGAGATTGAATCTATCTAATAGATTAACTATTTTTAGGATATTAACAATCCCAATTTTTTTATTTTTTTTATTAACTAATTCGAGTAATTCAATTAGACAGACTCAATTTATTTGGGCTGCAACGATTATTTTCCTAATTTCTGCTATCACTGATATAGTTGATGGATATATTGCTAGGACAAAAAATGAAGTAACAGAATGGGGAAAACTAATGGATCCAATCGCTGATAAAATTTTAGTCTCCTCAGCGATTATTGCATTAGTCGAATTGGGAAGAATACCTTCATGGGTTGCAATAATTATTATTTTTAGGGAATTTTTAATATCAGGTTTAAGAGCAGTTGCAGCAACAAGAAATGTAATCATCTCAGCCAGTATTTTAGGTAAGGTAAAAACAGTTATTCAAACAATTGCAATTTTAATAACAATTATAAATGTTCCAACCTCTGGAATTAGCTTTTTCCCAATATCATTTCTTGGAATTAAACTAGAATGGTATTTCTTAATAGTAGCAATATTAGTTACTTTAGCATCTGGATTGGATTATGTCTGGAGATTCGGAGCAACTTTAGCAAAATTAAGTGTTAAAGAAATAAGTAAAAATAAGTATAAAAACAAATAGAAAAGTTTTAAGAAATTTTGAGAAAAAAATGAATTTATCATTATTATCTTTAGCTTCTATAGTTCAAGAATTAATGTTAAAAAAGGGATTAACTCTCTCAATAGCAGAATCTTGCACTGGGGGATTAATTTCCAGTATTTTGACTAAATTGCCAGAATGTTCAAAATATTTTAAAGGTTCAATTGTATGTTACTCTCACTATTCAAAAGAGAGTATTTTAAATATTAATAAGAATATATTAGAAAAATATGGAACAATAAGTTCAGAAGTAAGTTTAGAAATGGCAAAAAAAACAAAAGAGGTGTTTGATTCAGATATTGGCTTATCAGCTACAGGAGTAGCTGGACCATCAAGTGAGGAAAATAAACCAGTTGGGTTAGTTTATATTTCTTTATATTCTGATAATTTTTCGAAAACAAAAGAATTGAATCTAATAAGAACAAGAGAGGAGATCCAACTAAAAGCTGCCCAGGCAGCACTTAATATGTTACAACTTTATTTATTAAAATAATTTAAAATATTAATTTTGGGGGTAAAATTGGATAAAATTAGAGCTTTTTTAGCTGCTCCAATATCTGAAGACGTTAGAAGCTACTTGGAAAAAATTATCTCAGAAATGAAAGGGGAAACACATGACTGGAAATGGGTTAATCCAAAGAATCTTCATATCACATTAAAATTCTTAGGTTACTGTGATAATAAACAAATCTTGGATATTCAAAGAACTATTTCAAAATGTATTAAAAACATACAACCATTTTCATATGTATTAAGTGGTCTTGGAGCTTTTCCTAATGAGAGGAGTGCTCGAGTTCTCTGGGCTGGCATAAAAGATGAAGAAAAAAATTTTAATAAAATCTATAAATTACTTGAAAGAAATCTCGCAAAGAGAGGATTTGAGAAGGAGAGAAGAGATTACAGTCCACATATAACTATTGCTCGATCTAAAAAAAGGCAAAATATTAACAATTTGTTTTTAGAATTAAATTTAGAAAAATTTGGAAATCTTCCAGTACAACTCAATGATAGAATAACTCTTTATAAAAGTGTCTTGTCTCCTCAAGGACCTTCTTATTACAAATTAAAAGAATTTATTTTTCAAAATAAATAAAATTTAATGCAATATATTAATGATTAACACTGAGTTAATATCATGATGATATTCTTTTGATAATCTAAAATAATTTTTTATAGGATATGAGGTATAATTGAGACTATATAAGACATCTAAGATATGCTGATTAAGATTTATAATTATTTTAAATATAATAATTTTAAGCATGTTTATTTAACTGATTTTATTTGACTAATAAAGCTATTCTTGATATAATTTATGCAAATGTGCAATTATTTAAATTATGGAGGATAAATGGAGAAAGATAGAGCATTAGACATTGCAATGACTCAAATAGAAAGACGTTTTGGTAAGGGGTCAATTATGGTATTGGGAAGAGAAGGCCCTTTACAAGAAATAGAGGCAATCCCAACAGGATCATTGGCCCTTGACATCGCTTTAGGTATTGGAGGTGTTCCCAGGGGAAGAGTGATAGAAATATTTGGACCAGAAGGTTCAGGAAAAACAACATTAGCCTTACATATAATTTCAGAAGCTCAGAAAATGGGGGGTAATGCTGCTTTTATAGATGCTGAACATGCCTTAGATCCTATATATGCAAGAAATTTAGGTGTAAACACTGATGAACTATTGTTGTCTCAGCCAGATACAGGTGAACAGGCGTTAGAAATTGCAGAAATGTTAATAAGAAGTGGTGCATTGGATGTCTTAGTGATAGATACTGTAGCATCACTTGTTCCAAGAGCTGAGTTAGAAGGACAGATGGGCGATAGTCATATGGGACTTCAAGCAAGACTTATGTCACAAGCACTAAGAAAATTAGCTGGTACAATAAGTAAATCAAATACATGTGCTATTTTCATTAATCAGGTTAGAGAGAAGATCGGAATAATTTTTGGTAACCCGGAAACAACACCAGGAGGTCGAGCATTAAAATTCTATTCAACTGTAAGAATGAGAATTAGCAGATCCGCAAACATAAAAGTTGGAACTGATATTATTGGTAGTAAAGTAAGAGTCAGAATTGTTAAAAATAAGGTTGCCCCGCCTTTTAGAAAAGTTGAATTTGATATTTTATATGGAAAAGGAATATCTAAAGAGGGATCTTTAATTGATTTGGGTATAGAAAAGGGAATAATAAGTAAAAGTGGAACATGGTATTCATTTGATGAGGAGCAAATAGGTCAGGGAAAGGAAAATGCAAGACAATTTCTATTGGATAATCCCAAAATAGCAAAAGAAATTGAAAATAGAATTAGAGAAAAAGAAGGTTTGCTAAAAAAGAAAGAAGCCGAAGAGGAAAAAGAAAAAGAAGAGAAAAAAAAGAAGAATAGTTAATGAATGTTAAATTTTAAAAATGATAAAAACCTTTTATAGATTTCTTATTTGAAAATAATAAAAATGTTTATTTTCTAATATTAGAAATATAAAGCATTTACATATGAAACTTTTTAAGGATAGTCAAATTTATCGAGTCACTGAGATAAAGAAGTTAAAAGGGAGACAAAAATATAGAGTTCTTTATTTAGATGGTATAAAATCTGGTAATTTTTTTAAAGAATCACTATTTAAGTTTGATATCAAAGAAGACTCGTATTTAAGTGAAAAAGAACTAAATCAACTTCAAAAATTTCAGGATGAAAAAGAAGCAGAAATAATTGCAATAAATTATCTGAGTTACAAACCAAGATCAATAAATGAAGTAAGAAGAAAATTGTGGAGTAAAAAAATATCAGATGTAATGATTGATATTACAATTGAAAAAATGAAGAATTATAGTTATCTGGATGATGAAAAATATGCACGTGGTTGGATAGAAGAGAGAATTAGAACAAGAGGTTTTTCCTCATCAAAAATTAAATCTGAACTATTTCTTAAGGGCATTTCTAAAGAAATAATTGAAAATAATTTAAAAGAGATTTATACACCTGAACTAGAAATTAAGACTGCAAAAAGGATAGCAAAAAAGCAGATGAGAAAATATAAAAACTTAGATGAAAAAGTAATAAAAAGAAGAATTATCAATTTCCTTCTTAGAAAAGGTTATAATTATTCAGTTATAGAATCAATTCTTCCAGAAGTTATTGAAAATCTATTTGATTGAATTGTAAAAATTAGTTTGATATAATTCTTAAAACTCTTGAAAATTTAATATTCACTCCGAGTTATAACATCTAAAGATTTTATCCATGATGTTTAACCACTGAGATAAATAATAATTTATCTTTAAGGGTCAAGGTTGGAAACAGATTGACCTCCCGTGTTTGGAAAGGAGCAAAAAAATAACACCAACCTCTTTTCTACACGAGGGGAAGGTGTTTTTTATTTTAGAAATAAAAAACTAAAACAATTTAAAAAGCCCAACAAGAAAGTGAAACCAAAAAAGTTTCAATAAATTATCTGAGTTATAAACCAAGATCAATAAATGAAGTAAGAAGAAAATTGTGGAGTAAAAAAATATCAGATGCAATAATTGATATAAGAATTAAATAGATGAAAAAATATGAAGATGAAAAAGATATTAACTTTTTTTACAATATTTATATTTTTAATCATAAATATTGTTAGCTGTAACCAAAAAACAGCAGTAAGGGAAAAAGAGATAATTTTATCAACTACAACTAGCACATATGATTCAGGTCTTTTAGATGAATTGATTCCTGTATTTGAGAAAAAATATAAAATTTCTGTAAAACCCATTGCAGTTGGAACAGGAGAGGCACTTGGGATGGGGGAAAGGGGAGAAGTAGATGTTGTTCTTGTTCACGCAAGATCAGCTGAAGATAAATTTTTAGAAGAAGGGTATGGTGTAAATCGTAAGGATGTTATGCATAATGATTTTGTAATAATTGGTCCCGAGGAAGATCCTGCAGAAATTAAAGGTAATGAAAATGTAACAGAAGCTTTTAAGAAAATGAGTGAAAAACAAATGTTATTTTTATCGAGGGGAGATGATTCTGGAACTCATAAAAAAGAAATAAAGATATGGGAAGAGGCAGAAATAGAACCCAAAGGTGACTGGTATTTGGAAGCAGGTCAGGGAATGGCAGGAACAATTATGATAGCTAATGAAAAAAATGCTTATACTCTAACAGATAGAGGAACATATCTTTCACTACAAAAAAATATACAATTAAAAATATTATTTGAGGGAGATCCACTACTTTTAAATTCATATGGCATAATTGCGGTAAATCCTAACAAATATTCGCATGTTAATTATGAATGTGCAATAAAATTTATAGATTTCATAACATCAAAAGAGGGTCAAGAGATAATAAAAAATTTTGGTATTGATAAGTATGGACAACCTTTATTTTTTCCGGATGTAATTAAATAGTTATAGTGTAAAATCAATCTGATTAATTATTAATACAAAATTTTTCTCTATAGCCTAATAAGTGAAAGTAAATAAGAAATTTTTAAAGATTAAATATTTAAAAAAATAGGTTTTTAAGATGAACATTTTTGTTGAAGGAATAAAAGAAGCATTACACCTGCTTATAGGATTAAATAGAGAGATTTTATCAATTGTATGGCTTACTCTTTTAATATCAGGTTATGCAGTTTTAACCTCCTTACTTATAGGAATACCTTTAGGTGTAATATTGGGATTGACAAAATTTCCTGGAAGGAAATTATTAATATCTTTGGTGTTCACAGGGATGGGGTTTCCTCCTGTAGTTATTGGTTTATTTGTTGCACTATCCCTCTGGAGAAGTGGTCCTTTAGGTTTCTTGTCCCTTTTATATACACCAACTGCTATGATCATAGCACAGGTTATAATTGCTACTCCTTTAGTAACTGGTCTAACTCTCGCATCAATTCAACAGCTTAGTCATAAACTCAAACTTCAATGTCAATCTTTAGGCGCAAATAAATTTCAACTTTTCTGGACATTGGTTAAAGAAGCGAGAATTCCTGCCCTAGCTGCAATTATGGCTGGGTTTGGATCAATAATATCTGAAGTGGGAGCTGCTATGATTGTTGGTGGAAATATTAAAGGGAAGACAAGAATCCTGACTACTTCTATTGTTTTGTATACAAGAATGGGAGAATTTGAGAAAGCTATTGCAATATCAATAATACTTTTATTTTTAACATTTATTGCTAACTTTGCACTTACTTATATACAACAAAGGGAGAAATTTTATTGGAAAAAGTATTAGAAGTAAAAAATTTAATACATGAATATGACGATAAGATTATTTTAGATATTGAGGAATTTGAGTTGAATAGGGGTGAAGTATTAGCATTAATTGGACCAAATGGAGCTGGTAAAAGTACATTTCTTAGAATCTTAAATCTATTAGAAAAACCTTCTCAGGGAAAAGTTAAAATATTTGGAATTGTTCCTACAAATAATAAACAAAAACATATTTTTAGAAGAAGAATGGCAATGGTTTTTCAAGAACCGCTCCTTTTTAAATCTTCTGTTTATGATAATGTTTCATACGGTCTTAGAATAAGAAAAAAAAATAAAAATTCAATAAAGAATAAGGTTTTAGAAGCATTAGAGAAGTTTGGAATCTCTCATCTTATAAATAGACAGGCTGGAACACTTTCTGGAGGAGAGGCACAACGTGTTTCACTTGCAAGAGCATTGGTTTTAGAACCTGAAATTTTATTGCTTGATGAACCTTTTGCTGCATTAGATCAACCAACAAGGGAAGAGTTGAGAAACGATTTATATAAAATAATCAGAAGGGAAAATCAAACAACATTACATGTGACCCATGATAGAAATGAGGCTCTGGTCATTTCTGACAATGTTGCTATAATAAATGAGGGAGAGATTCTTCAGAGGGGAAGAACAGAGGATGTTTTTAATAGACCAATTGATGAATTTGTAGCAAATTTTTTGGGAGTTGAAACTATTTTATATGGAAAAATTACAAGTAAGAGAGATGGACTTTGTATAGTAAATATTAATAATCAGAAACTGGAAGTAGTATCTGATTTAGAGGTGGGTAAAAGAGTTATTACTTGTATTCGTCCTGAAAATGTAACACTTTTAAAATATTCATTAAAAGCACCTCTTACAAGTGCAAGAAATTCATTTGTCTCAACTATTAAAGAGATTTCTTCCTATGGACTTGTTTATAGAGTTGTTATGGATTGTGGTTTTAATTTGACTTCTTTTATAACAAGGGAATCCTTAGATAGATTAAATTTGAAGATTGGTGAAAAAATTATTGCCAGTATAAAAGCAACCTCTATTCATCTATTATCAAGAAAATAAAATAAATATAATAGTTTGTATAAACATAAATTTTGCAGGATAAAAAATAAAATGTTAGATAGATTTGGAAGAAGAATTGAATATCTAAGAATCTCAGTAACTGACAGGTGCAATTTAAGATGTGTATATTGCATGCCAGAAAAGGGTATCTCATCAATTGGTCATGAAGAAGTTCTTAGATATGAAGAAATTATAAAATTGGTAAAAATTGCTACAGAATTGGGAATAAATAAAATAAGAATCACTGGTGGTGAACCACTAATAAGAAAAGATTTAGTAAATTTAATTAAGCTATTAAGAGAAATTAAAGAAATTAAAGACATCTCTCTGACTACTAACGGAGTATTTTTAGAAAAATATATAGATGATCTAATAAATGCTGGTTTGGATAGAGTTAATATTAGCTTAGATTCATTAAATCCAAAAATTTATAAACATATAACTCGTAGGGGAAACCTTAATGATGTGATCAAAGGTTTAAAAAAAGCAATTGATTCTTCAATCAGACCTATAAAAATAAATGTTGTAGTAATGAAAAATATAAATGATAATTTAGAAGATTTTGCAAAATTGTCAATGATAGAACCTGTTCATATAAGATTTATTGAATGTATGCCGGTAACAGGTATAGAAAAAATAAGAGGGTTAACAGAAGAAGAAATGCTGAATGAGTTGAATAAATATGAAGAATTAATAAAAACTAAAAATCCTTTTGGTTATGGACCAGCAACATATTATAAATATAAAAATGCTAAAGGAACTATTGGTCTAATATGTTCAAATTCTCATAATTTTTGTGATAGATGTAATCGTTTAAGATTAACATCTGATGGTAGACTTAAACCCTGTCTTTTTGGGGAAGAAGAAGTAGATATTAAAACCATGCTAAGAAATAATGTTTCAGATAATATTTTAAAAGAAGCATTTAAAAAAGCAATTTACATTAAACCCCAAAAAAGAAAAATAAATAAAAAAATTCATTATATGTATCATATAGGTGGATAATTAGTAAAAAAATTCATTATTATAAAAATATTGGATGCTTTGGGCATAGTTTCTTGACTGAAATGTCTGCGAAACCATACCACAAAGTTGTTATTAAACCTAAATTTAATAAAATATTGAATTAGTATATAAATAAAGATGGAGGTTTTATGGAAAAAATAAGTCATATTAATTATGAAGGTAAAGCAAAGATGGTAGATGTTTCTACAAAACCTATAACACATAGAGTGGCTAAGGCACAAGGTAAGATATGGATGAGCAATGAGATATTGCACATGATTAAAGATCTTGAAATAAAAAAAGGTGATGTACTTGCAGTTGCAAAAATAGCAGGAATAATGGCAGCCAAAAAGACACATGGGTTAATTCCACTTTGTCATCCATTATCAATAACAGATATAAAAATAGAATTTGATTTGAAAGAAAAGGATAAAAATTCCTATATAACCTGCTTTTCAGAGGTAAAGTGTGATGGAAAAACTGGTGCAGAAATGGAAGCCTTAATTTCTATATCAATAGCTCTATTAACTATTTATGATATGTGTAAAGGAATTGATAGAGATATGATAATTGGAGATATTATGCTAATTGAAAAAAGTGGTGGAAAAAGTGGTAAATGGAAAAGAAAATGAATATAGTTTTAACAATTTATTATTGCAAAAACAAATATTAATTTTTATATTAATTTTTTTCTTGACTAATTAAATATGTAGAGTTAGAATTAATAAAGGCTTGAAACTAATTCTCTATTTAGCTAGATTAATTAAAAAAAAGTTAAAGTAGAAAAAAGTAAGTTTATTAAAATATCTGATAAATAATAATTGTAAATATTTAAAATAGGATCAGATAATTAATAATAATTAGAAGAATTTGAGTTCAAATTTTTCGGATATTTTTTAAAAAATTATTATTTTAAAAAATGATATTTAATTATAAATATTAAATTTCAAAGAATTTTTAACAGAAACAGACATACACTTATAACTGTAATCTTTTAAGTATTAAATATATTTTGTAATATATATAGTAAAAAAATTTTTAAAATAAAATTGTTTCAAGCCGAGATTTACTCGGCTTTTTTATATTTTGAAGGGAGGTAATAAAATTAATCGTCAATTATTAATTTATATTTTTATAGCGACTCTTGGGTTAGTTTTAGGAATAACAATTGGTAACTGGATTAGAAGATACTTATTTAGAGGTCGAAAAGAACAAGCAGAAAAGTCAGCAAAAGAAATAATAGAATTAGCAAAGAAAGAAGCAGAAGCTATTAAGAAGGAAAAGTTAGTTGAAGCAAAGGACGAGATCTACAAAATTCGTTTAGAAGAAGAAGATAAATTGATAAATCTAAGAAACGATTTGAGGAAATTAGAAAGTCGTATAGCTAATAGAGAAAGTATTATTGATCAAAAATCAATGAAGTTGGATAGAAGAATATCTATCATTGCAAGAACTGAAAAGGAAATTAATTTGTTCAAAGAAGAGTTAGAAAAGAATTTACAGGAACAAAAAACTAGATTAGAAAATATTGCTGGTTTGTCTTCCGCTGACGCAAAGGCTCTTCTTATAAAGAGATTAGAAGAAGAAGCAAGATTTGATAGTGCTAAAAGAATAAGAGAGATAGAAGAAGAGGCAAAGGAAATAGCTGAAGGAAAAGCAAAGGAAATAATTTCAATTGCAATTCAAAGATACGCAAATGATTATGTTTCAGAAACAACAGTCTCAGTAGTTCCACTTCCAAATGATGAAATGAAGGGAAGAATTATTGGAAGGGAAGGAAGAAATATCAGATCTTTCGAGCAATTAACAGGAGTAAATTTAATAGTAGATGATACACCTGAAGCAGTTATACTTTCGTGCTTTAATCCCGTTAGAAGAGAAAAGGCAAGAATTGCATTAGAAGAATTGGTTGCTGATGGTAGAATTCACCCAGCAAAAATTGAAGAGAAATTTGAAAAAGCAAATAAAATTGTCGAGAATCAAATAAAAATTGCAGGTGAAAAAGCAGTTTTTGATGTTGGTATAGCTGGGTTAAACAAGGAACTTATTAAAATCTTAGGAGCATTGAAATATAGAACAAGTTTTGGTCAGAATGTACTTCAACACTCTATGGAGGTTGCTCATTTTTCGGGAATTATGGCTTCAGAGTTGGGAATAAATGTTAAAAAAGCTAAGAGAGCTGGACTACTTCATGATATAGGAAAAGCAATTGATCATGAAGTAGAAGGTCCACATGCTATTATTGGAGCTAATCTCGCAAAAAAGCTTCACGAGTCAAACGATATTGTACATGCAATTCATGCTCATCACGAAGAAATAGAACAGCAAAGTATTTTAGATGTAATAATTACTGCTGCGGATACTATTTCAGGTGCAAGACCCAGTGCAAGAAGACAAACTTTAGAGAGTTATATCAAAAGATTAGAGAATCTTGAAAATGTCGCAAAAGAATTTAAAGGTGTAAAAAAATGTTATGCAATTCAAGCTGGAAGGGAAATTAGAGTAATGGTTTATCCAGATTTAGTAGATGATGATCAGTCTACAAGAATAGCTAGAGAATTGGCTGCAAAAATTGAGGAGGAATTGGAATATCCAGGTCAAATCAAAGTAAGTGTAATCAGAGAAAAAAGATCAGTTGAATATGCAAAATAAAAAGTAAAAATACATCTAAATCTAAGTAATATCTAAAAATATGGAAAGAGATACTGTATTTCTTTCCATATTTTTTTATACCATTTTCTGATTGAAAACAAAAATGATTTAGAATACGTTATAATAGTATAACTATATAGTTTATCTTTAATGTTACACTGTATAAAAATAAAGAGGAGATTTAGGTTTATTATAGAATATATAATAAAGGTGCACATCTAAACGCTAAATATTATCTCAAAATATAATAAAAACATAATAGAAAAAGTAAAAAATAATTGAATACTAATTATTATCTTAAAAGTTGATAAATATATAATAGAAATAGAAAGTCGAAGAAATAATTATTATAGGAGGTAAAAATGGCTGAAATTTTTAAAGTATCAACAAAGTCAAGACCAAATTTGGTAGCAGGAGCCATAGCAGGAGTTTTGAGAGAAAGTGGTTTAGTAAGAATTCAAGTAATAGGAGCAGGAGCATTAAATCAAGCTATAAAAGCAATTGCTATCGCAAGAGGATTTGTCGCACCAAGTGGAATAAATCTTATATGTATACCATCATTTAAAGATATAATGATAAATGGAGAGGAAAGAACAGCTATTCTTCTCACAGTTGAGGATTATAACAAAGTCCTTGTATAATAAAAAACTATAACTCTTTTTAAATAAAACTAAATATAATTTTAAAAGGAATAGATAATTAAATATTCAGATTATTATATCTGTTATTTCCTATTTAATCCTTCTCTTTTTGTCTCATCCGCTATTCTAACTTAATTAATTTTAGTATACAATGTGTCCAGTGATAGGGGTTCAGTCCAATCCTTCCAAGTTAATATCATTTAATCGGGTTATCTTAACAACTTCTTTACATAATGATTTTTTATGCCTTAAATATTTTTTATTATTTTGTGATAGTTTTATAATAATATATATAAAAAGTTCCTAAATTTATATTATAAAAAATTAAATTTATTTGAACTATAAATGTGTTAGTACATAAAATAGTTGAGTATAAATGCAAAACATATTTTTTAAAGAAAGGTAGAAAATGCCAGCAGATTTACATATACATAGCAATGCTTCAGATGGTATTCTAAGTCCCTCTGAAATTGTAAAAATTGCAAAAAAGACGGGGTTAAGTGCTATCTCTATAACTGATCATGATAGTATAAATGGATTGGAAGAAGCTATCACTGAATCAAAAAAAAATGATTTAAATTTTATTCCTGGGATTGAGTTAAGCTCAGAGAGTGAGGAGTATGATCTACATATTCTTGGTTATTTTATTGACTATCATTCAAAGCAATTAAAAGAATTTTTAAAAGATCTTCAAAATAAAAGAGAATTAAGAGCAAAAAAGATAGTAAATAGACTTAAAAAAGCGGGAATAAAAATAGAATATGAACAAGTAGCAAAACAAAGTCACGGAGAATCAATAGGAAGGCCTCATTTAGCAAGAACATTAGTTGAACTTGGTTATGCAAGTTCATTTCAGGAAGCATTTAGACTTTTTTTAGGAAGGGAAAAATCTTACTATGTAAAAAAATATGTAATTTCCCCGGAGAAAGTTATAGAAGTTTTGATAAATGCTAAAGCTGTTCCTGTTTTAGCACATCCTTTCTCTGGTAATAATATTAGGTTTATACAACCATTAGTTAAAATTGGCTTAATGGGAATAGAAGTTTATCATCCTTCACACAGTAATTTTATGATAAATGAATTAATAAGAATAGCTGATGGTTATGGATTGATAAAAACAGGAGGAACAGATTTTCATGGAAACTATTCTATAATAAATCCTAAAATTAAAATAAAAAATATAGGTGATATAACTGTTAATGATGATGTAGTTGAACAACTTTCCGAAAAAGCAAAGGAGCTTAGAAAATAGAAAAGATGATAGAAAATAAGAAATTTTCAATAATTACCTTTGGCTGTCAGATGAATAAATATGATTCAGAAAGAATTGCAGGACTTCTTTGTAAATATAAAGCTCAGTATGAAGAGAACACACAAAATGCAGATGTAATTGTATTTAATACCTGCACTGTTAGAGAAAGTGCTGATGATAGATTGTTTGGTCAATTAGGTAACCTCAGGGGTGTAAAAGAAGAAAAACCTGATTTGATAATAGCAGTTGGTGGTTGCTTAGCTCAGAGTTATGGTGAAAAATTACTATTAAAATTTCCTCAAATTGATATTGTTTTTGGAACACATAATATTGAAAGATTTCCATATCTTCTTAAAAGTAGAATATTAACTGGTAATAGAGTTATTGAATTGAAAAATGAAAGTACTTATGATATTTCATGCCTTCCATCTTCCAGGGAAAAATCATTCTCAGCATGGGTTTCAATTATGCATGGATGTAACAATTTTTGTTCATATTGCATAGTTCCATATGTTAGAGGGAGACAATCAAGCAGACCATCAAGTCAAATAATTAAAGAGGTCAAAAATTTGGTGTCATCTGGAGTTATAGAAATAACCCTACTTGGTCAAAATGTAAATTCATATGGGAAAGATTTAGCAGATGATTTAAATTTTCCGAAATTATTAAAAAGTTTGAGTGAAATTTCTGGATTAAAAAGAATAAGGTTTATAACATCTCATCCAAAAGATTTTAACAGCGAAACTATAAAAGTGGTAGCAGAATCTGAGAGATTATGCAATCATTTTCATCTTCCATTACAAGCAGGATCTAACAAGGTATTAAAAGATATGAATAGAGGTTATAAAAAAGAAAAGTACTTAAGACTAACTGAAGAGATATACAACATGATTCCAGATGCTAGTATAACGACTGATATAATGGTTGGTTTTCCAACAGAAACCGAGAAAGATTTTCTTGAAACATTGGATGTAGTAGAAAAGGTAAAATTTGATAATGCTTTTACTTTTATATATTCACCAAGACCAGGAACTAAAGCTATAAAATTTAATAATAATTTTTCACATAAAGAAAAAATGAATCGTTTTAAAAGATTGGTAGAAAAACAAACTTCTATAAGTCAGATGAAAAATGATCGATTAATTGGTAAAAGTTTTAATGTTTTAGTGGAGGATTTCTCAAAGAAGGATAAAGAAATGCTTATGGGTAGAACAAAAACAAATAAGATTGTTAATTTTAATGGTGATTCAAATCTAATTGGTAGAATAGTTTATGTAGATATAATATCTGCAAAAGCTCATTACTTAATTGGAAAATTAAAGTTGTAAAAAGTGATTAAAAATAGTAGTTTTTGATGTTAGTATAAATAAAAAATTATTTTTATATTAAAATAAAAAAGATTAGTTAAAATGGAGATTAAATGTCAAGTATATCTTTAGGAATAATAGCGCCTCATCCACCAATCATAGTTTCACCAATTGGAAGTGAGCATGATCTTAAACAAGTAGAAAAAACTATTTCAGCACTAAAAAAACTAAATGAAGACATCAGACAGATAAATCCTGAAATTTTAATTGTTATTTCTCCTCACAGTCCGGTATATCAAGATGCATATGCAGTAAGAACACAGAATATATTGGTAGGAAACTTATCAAATTTTGGTTATAAGCAAATATCAATTCAAATGAAAAATGATACTGCATTTATTGAATCACTAATCAAAAATATGAATAAGAATTCAATAAAGGCGATAAAAATAGATGAAAGTGAAGGTTTTACTTATGGTCAAAATGAATTGGATCATGGAGTAATAGTTCCTCTTTATTACCTAACTGATGAAAATAAGTACAATTTGATTAGTCTCTCCATATCTTTTCTAAATTATAAAAATCATTATAAATTTGGAAAAATAATTAATAATACTGTTGAAGAAACTGGAAAAGACGCTGTTTTTATTGCCAGTGGAGATTTGTCTCACAGATTAAAACCTGGAGCACCAGCTGGTTTTCATCCGGAAGGTGAGAAATTTGATAAGAAGATAGTTGAGATAATAAATAGTTCAAGATTTGAAGAACTATTCCAATTAGACGATAAGTTAATTTATAATGCTGGAGAATGTGGGTTACGTTCAATATTTGTTCTTGCAGGCTGTTTTGATGGAAAAGATGTAGAATCCAAAGTATTATCATATGAAGGTCCATTTGGTGTAGGGTACATGGTAGCAGAAATTATGCCTATATAATAGTAAAAATAGAAAAGAGAAAAATGGATAAATATATAGAACTTGCAAAAAAAGCTGTTGAAAAATATATAGAAGTGGGTAAAGTTCTATCAAATAAAAACATTCTTGAAGAATTTATTAAAGAAAAAGCTGGAGTTTTTGTATCTATAAAAAAGAAAGGTAAACTTAGAGGTTGTATTGGAACTATTTATCCAACAAAGAATAGCATAGTTGAGGAAATCATTTCTAATGCAATTTCATCTGCCACAAAGGACCCTCGTTTTCTACCTGTTAGAGAAGAAGAGTTGGAGTTTTTAACTTATAGTGTGGATATTTTAAGTGAACCTGAAAAAATAGAAGATATATCACAACTTGATCCTGAAAAATATGGTGTCATAGTTAAATCGGGACATAAAACTGGATTATTATTACCAGATCTTGAAGGAGTAGATACACCAAAAATGCAAGTTAATATTGCAAAAAATAAAGCTGGTATATTTCCTGATGAAGAATTTGAGATATATTGTTTCACAGTCACTCGTCACAAGTAAACCCAATTCATGTCTCAACTTAAACAATAAATATTTATGTGTAAATTATTTAAAAATGTTTTTTAATTCTTAACTTTTTATCAATAAAAAATTTAAATTATTCAATCTATAATAAAAAATATGACAAAATTGATCATTGCTTTCCTATTAGTAATACTTAGTATTGCAATTATATTTGCTATCCCAACTAAATTTGAAGGTCCACTTTTAATTTACATTAATAAGATTCGTGAAATCAGATTAGTTGATATGGTTGGATTATTAATAGGAATTCCTGCTTGGCTTTATATTAACTTTTTTATTATAAATAAGTTAATTTCAAAGATTAAGTTATAATGACCTACTGAATTTTTATAATATAATCAATATAAACTTAAAAATTTAAAAAAAATTAATTATAGAAATGAATAAAAGAAACAAGAAAAAGAAGTTGATAGCACTTATTGGTCCTACTGGCATTGGTAAAACTAAAATATCAATTGAAGTTTCAAAGAAGATAAACGCTGAAATAATTTCCGCAGATTCAATACAGGTATATATTGGAATGGATATTGGTACCGCAAAACCGACAATCGAGCAGAGAAAAGAAATTACTCATCATATGATTGATATTTGTCCTCCAGATCACATAATGACTGTTGCTGAATTCCAAAGATCAGCAAGAAAATGTATTGATGATATTTTAAATAGAGGAAAAATTCCATTTTTAGTTGGTGGTTCTGGATTATATATTAGATCAGTAATTGATGATTTGCATTTTGCAGATAATATATTTAATAAAAGGGAGAGAGACAAATTAAAAAATAGGATAGAAACTGAAGGATTAAAATCATTGTATATGGAACTGATTAAAGTGGATAAAGAATATTCAAAAAAAATTGGCTCTAACGATATAAGAAGAATAATTAGAGCTTTAGAAGTATATTATACATCTGGTAAAAAATTCTCATCCTTTCAAAAACAGTGGAAAGAAAGAAAGTCTATTTATGATTTAACCATGATTGGGTTAAACAAAAATAGAGATGAACTATATAATGATATCGAAAAAAGAGTAGATAATATGATCAGTTCAGGACTTTTTGATGAGGTTGAGGGATTAATAAAAAAGGGATATGGAAACAAATTTGCTTTAAAACAGGCAATAGGTTATAGAGAAGTTCTCTCATTTTTTAACGATGAATTGACAAAAGAAGAAGCTATAAAACTCATAAAGAAAAATACAAGAAATTTCGCAAAAAGACAGTTAACGTGGTTAAGGGCTGATCCTCGAGTAAATTGGTTTTTTATCAAAAAGAATAAGAAATTTGATAGTATAATTAATAAAATAATTGAAATTGTATTTTAAAAAAAATTGTTTAAACAATTAAAATAGAAAAATCATTTTATCAGGTAATTATTATAAGGGGTGTAAAAATTGAAATTTACAAAGATGCATGCATTAGGTAATGATTTTATTATTGTTAATTCATTGTTTGAAGAAAATGATATTCCACCTCATCTTATAAAAAATATCTGTGAGAGATGTTATGGAATTGGTGCAAATGGTGTAGTTGTTCTACTACCTTCTGATAAAGCAGATTTTAGAGCAACTATATATAATGCTGATGGCTCAGAAGCTGAAATAAGCGGAAATGGTATTAGATGTTTGGGTAGATACATATCTGACCTGGGATTAATGCAAAAGAAAAAATTTAACATAGAAACATTGGCTGGAATAAAGGAGATAATAATCAAAAAAGGGGAAGGTGTAATTAATAAGATCAGTGTGAACATGGGAATACCAGAGTTTAAAAGGGAAAAGATTCCTATAAGAGGGAAGGATGGAGACCCATTAAATGAAGAAATCTTTATAGGGGAGAAACAAAAAATTTTTGCTTCCTGCCTCTCTATTGGTAATCCCCATTGTGTAATTTTTGTGGATGACATAGATAAAGCTCCGGTAAAAAAATTAGGCCCAATTTTGGAGAAACATAAACTTTTCCCTAATAATACAAATATTGAATTTGTAGAAGTGAAAAATAAAAAAGAGATTTATATTAGAGTGTGGGAGAGGGGAGTAGGGGAGACAGAATCTTGTGGAACTGGAGCTTGTGCAGCAGCTATTGCATCAGTTTTAAAAAATAAAACTGAACGAAAATTGGGTGTACATCTTTTAGGTGGAAAATTAGAAATCTTGTGGCGTGAGAAAGATAACAATATCATCTTAACAGGTGCTGTAGATTATGTGTATAGAGGTAGACTTTCAGATAGCTGGCTTTTGTCTCAATATGATAGGGAGTAAACAATAAAAATGTTATTCAGTAATATAAGTTATTGATAAATTAAAATTATAAATTTTAATTCTTATATTTTTTTGAAAAACAACTAATTGGAGAAAGAGTAAATATTAAAAAATCAACAGAAAATACAACAAGAATAACCACTATAGAACCACTCGAAAAAGCCATTTTAGTAGGCATTAAACTTCCCCATCAAACATTATACCAAATTGAGGAATCATTAAAAGAACTTGCCAATTTAGCAATCACATCAGGTGCAGAAGTGGCTGGAGAAGTAGTTCAGATAAGAGATTCATTTGATCCTAGGTATTTAATAGGTCTTGGTAAAGTTAATGAATTATCAGAAATGGTTAATTCGCTTAATTCAAATACTGTTATTTTTGATGATGAGCTTACATCTTCTCAACAGGATAAACTGAATAAGAAGATAGGTGTAAAGGTGATTGATAGAACAGCTTTAATATTAGATATATTTGCACAGCATGCACATAGCTATGAAGGTAAACTACAGGTTGAGTTAGCTCAAATGAATTATTTACTTCCAAGACTTAAGGGAAGAGGAATAGAAATGTCAAGATTAGGAGGAGGAATAGGGACAAGAGGACCTGGTGAAAAAAAATTGGAAGTGGATAGAAGAAAAATTCAGAAAAAAATTAGTTTATTGAAAAAAGAGATAGAGCAATTAAAAGTTCATAGAAATGTTCAGAGACAGAAGAGAAAAGGGAAAAGAATACCATTAGTATCCTTAATCGGATATACAAATTCAGGAAAATCAACACTGTTAAATTTCTTATGTGATAGTAATGTTGAAGTTAACAATAAGTTATTTGTAACCTTAGACCCAACAATTAGAAGAAGAGAAGTAGATGGTGGAAGAGTGCTGTTGTTTTCCGATACTGTGGGTTTCATTAAAAAATTACCTCATCAACTTATTGCTGCTTTTAGATCTACTCTCGAGGAAGTTAAGCAGTCAGACATACTACTTCACATTATTGATTCATATCATCCTAACATGGAAGAGCAGATAGAAGCAGTTAATAAGGTCCTGGTTGATATTGAAGCTAATGAAAACATTATACTTATGGTTTTTAATAAAATAGATCTCCTTCCAAGGTTAGAAATAAATAGATTAAAAGAAAGATACCCAGATGGAGTTTTTATATCTGCATTAAAAGGTAACGGAATAGATGTTCTGATTAAAAGACTGATAAAAGTTATCGATAGAAATACAGTTGAGGTGATATTATCAATCCCCTATAAAAAAACTAACATCCTTTCATATCTTTACGAATTAGGCAAGATAAAAGAAAAAACTTATTTAGAAAATTCTATTGAAGTAAGAGTACTCATACCAAAACATGCTCTACAAAGAGTTGAGTGTTTCAAAATAGATAAAGTAGTAAAAGCATAATCTATAATATAACTATATTTTCCTTATTAATGCGATTACTTTTCCCAATATTTTAACATTGGATAATATTATTGGTTCCATAAGATCGTTTTCTGGTTGTAAACGTATTTTGCCATCCTCTTTAAAGAATCTTTTTACTGTAGCTTCATCTTCTACCAATGCAATCACAATATCACCATTTTCAGCATTGTTCTGTCTTTTTATTATCAATAAGTCTCCAGGCTTAATTGCTGCATTTATCATACTTTCACCCTTCACTCTTAACATAAAATTATCTTTAGAGCTAATAAAATTAGTAGGGAGTGGAAAATATTCATCAATATTTTGTTCTGCTAAAAGTGGTATTCCAGCAGCAATTTTACCTACAATTGGAACTGAAACAAATTTCTTTCCTAAAATTCCTTCATATTTTATAGATGGAGATATTACTTCAATTGTCCTGGGTTTTAGCGGATCTCTTTTAATATATCCTTTTGTTTTTAGTTTATCTAAATGACTCTGAACAGTTGCTGGAGAGCTAAGCCCCACTGCTTTGCAGATTTCTCTAACTG
>Ga0209979_1001944_pt1 | contig 20976 bp, 16 predicted proteins | sample AnhtaG_FD_183114 | JGI IMG/M metagenome (GOLD analysis project Ga0209979, IMG submission 183114) | Deep subsurface microbial communities from Anholt, Denmark to uncover new lineages of life (NeLLi) - Anholt_01485 metaG (SPAdes) (version 2) | ecosystem: Environmental > Aquatic > Marine > Oceanic...
TAAGGTCTGAAAATGAAATGCCGCGTTGCAAGTTCTTACTTTACAATAGACCAACAAAGGCTAAAGTCGTGGTGATTATGACAGAGGTGCAATATGAACTATAAGGAAGCTGTAGAAAAGAAAATTACAGGAGAAGCTGACGAATTAGAGCGGCGCAAAGAGCTTTGGGGAAATATTGATAACGCCTACGTAAAAGGTGGGGAGGATGGAATTAAATCTGTTTTAATTAAGAGTAGTGATAGCATAACTGAGAAATTTGACAAGTTACTAAAAGCACTTAGAAAAAAACTATAAACGCAGGAGCGAAAGAATGGTCACATTGAGGCGCCTAAAAATAAAGGGGTTCAGAGCATTTATAGAAGATAAAGAGTTTATCTTTGACAACCCTATGATATTACTCTTCGGGGATAACGGTACAGGTAAAAGTAGCATTTTAAATGCTATTGAGTGGTGCTTGTTCGGGAATGAGTGCATAGGAGCAAAGTCCTGCATCCGTGAGCGAATTGATTGGGAAATACCAAATAGAATTTTGGGTTCAAGCACCGATATTATCGTGGAACTCGAAATAGAAGATGAAAGTACCCAAGGTTATAAAATTTTGCGGCAGTGGATAAGCAAGACTAAGGATAAGTTAAAAGTAATCTTACCGGATGGACAATCATTAGACGCGCAAAATTCTAAGGCGAAACTTGCCCAGCTTCTTAAATCGTCATTTAGAGACTTCCTGACAACGGTCTATCAGCATCAGGAGGTTATTCGAGCTATTCTTACTGAAGAACCAAAGCAAAGAAACGATGCCATAGACCGTCTATTGGGACTTTCAGACTACAGAAATATACTGACAGGTATTGAAGCAGCAAAACTGAAAGAAAAGCAGAAGGGGATGGGGACTGCTTTCGACAGTTTTAAAGAAAAAATTGAGGGTGCTCTGGGTGCACGAGAAAGCGATTTGAAAGATAAAAGAGGAAAAACGGTCAAGAAAGGACTAAAAGAAGACCAGCTCTGTGAGAAAGGGGCATTAGAAATTGCCAGCAGAGTCAAGGACCAATTAGATAAATTTGCCTCAGAAGCAGGCCTTTCGGTTGCTGTTTTACAAGTTCCCGAACAGTGGACGCATTTATATGAATTCCAAGAAATAGAAGGGGGAGAAATAAAGAGATTTCGTTCAGAAATGCCGGATGTTAAAAAACAACAAGATTTATTTGGAAGAAGGGCCAAAATTACAGCATTGAAAGAAAAGTACGAACAAAAGGAGAAAGATTGGAATAGCGTTAAGAATGAATTTGATGTTAAAGAAAAGGAAACTGAGAAGTTACTAGCGGAACAGAAAGAAGTCGGCAAAAAAATTAAGGAGAAAGAAAAACAACTAAGTGAAGCGAATGCAAAAGGGGCCGCGATAAAAAGGGCATTAGATTATCTTCGATTAGAAGGGATAGACAAGAATATATGTCCTGTTTGTGGGAGCAAGCAATCGGATCTGCTAAGCAATCTAGAAAAAGAATATGTGGAAAGGTATGAGAAAGTTCTCGGGAAGATTGAGGATGAACTAAATGGCCTTAAGGACCGGCAAAATGAAATCAAAATTTGGGTTGAAGAATATGATGTGATTAAGAGAAGTTTTGAAGGTGCGTATGAGGCCATGAGGAAAGTTAAAAAAGAAATCGGAGATGCGCTCGATAGAGAAATTACTGCCAAGGATGATCTTGATACGATTCTTAGCAATGCGCTGAAGAAAGTTAATAAAGAATTAGAAGAATTACAACAAGCTGTAGAAACCAAGCAAGAAACATTGGATGGGATTGTTTCTTCCCTCGAAAAGATGCAACTTATTGTGGACATACTTAGTCTTGAGGAAAAGAAGAAAATCGTCGAGCAAATTCAGCAATCATCCGAATACCAGCAGATGGAAGAACTCAAAGATCGGATGGCTATACTGGTTGATGATGTGGAAAAGATTAAACAGGCTATAAGCGAATCATCCCATGAAGCAGCACAGGAGAAGGTTGCCGCAGCGGGAGCAGCGATAGATAATTATTTTCGTCGAATTGCAAACCATCCAGCGGTAACCAAAATAGAATTTTCGGTGAGGGTAGATTCGAGGACGGCTCGTAACTTCTATGAATTTAAGGATCAAAGTGGGGAATCTCTGACACCTACCCTTAATCAAGGAGGCTTAAACGCTTTGGCATTGTCTATTTTCTTGGGAATGACTTCCTTAAAAGGAGCAACGCAGCCATTTGGATTTGTGATGCTGGATGACCCCTCCCAAAGCTCAGGCTCTGCATACAAAGAAAAATTAGTTGAGGTATTGGATGAAGTTCTGGATGAACGGATGGTTATTTTATCCTCTATGGATAAGGAATTACAGGACTTGGCTCTTTCAAAAATAACCAAAGCAAAGACAAAGTATATTTTCTCTGACTGGATTCCAGAGAGAGGCCCTGAGGTGAAAAAGGAATAAGGAATAAAGCCAATGAAAACTGAAATATATGAGATGCTAAAAGAATTGCACGACAAATACGGGGCACAAGAATTTGGTAAGCTTTGCCAGAAATTCCTAGCTATTGGCTTTCGAAAGGCAGGATATAATCATATAGTGGAACGAGGTGTGCAAGGCGTGGATGTTGACGCAGCAGGAGAAAAAGGAGAAAAATACAGTATTGAAGTTAAAACCACAACAGCAAAGTCCGTCAAATTTGAAGAAAAAGATGTCGAAGGTCTCCAAAAGCGTAAAGAGGATGGTTATCAGCCTGTACTGGCTGTGCTTCGCCTCGACAGGTTCTCAAATTGGATTTTTGCCAAGGCAGATAAAATCAAATCGGGAAGTTTACTTATAGATTCACTTCGGCCTTATAGAATGCGCCAACTTGAAGGATGTGTATGCCAAGTTATTGATAAAGCAGTTAAAGAGCATTTTGACGGGGTGATGCAAGGAGCACAGAGACATTTAGACAATATCCTACGACAAAAAGGTGTAGAGGTAGACTCATCTTAAAAGACAGGAAAACTCGCCAAATAGATTTGGGTGCAAGGGAACTCCCAGACAGAGCAAGAACCCATCAATAAATTGATTGATAAAGAAAACCCCGGCCAGAGGACCCATGCTTCGCCAAGGCTTCGCAGGGCAGGATTTGGGGGAGAGAAGATATTTGAAAGAGGTTAGAAAAGTGGAGTGGGCCCCTTTATCCCCTCCATAAAGGCTGAGTTTGTTTTTTTTGTAGTATTGGGATTATGACAGTTTTAGACGAAGTCAAACGTGTGTGCTTTAGGGCTAATATTGAAAACAGAGAGGGCCTGCACCGTAATGTGTTAGATGGTTTAAAAGCACTATTCGCTAAGGGCGGATACAAAGTTAATTTAGAATATCCAATTAATTTTAAGTCGAGAATCAGAAAAAGTGGAGATTGGATTTCCAGAGATGGAAATTTGGATTTAGTTGCGATTAAGAAAGGCCGGAAAATTGCTATTGAATTTGATACTGGAGTTCGTCTGAAATTTAAGAGCATTGAAAAGCTTTTTCAAGTCGATGCAGATTTGTGTATTGGAATCATCAAAGGCAAGTCAAACAGGAGTGGTAGCTTAGATGTGAATATTGAAAGATTTGAACAGTTGACAGAAGAGTTTGGGAATCTTAAGAAAAATGTCTGGTTGATTGTTTTGTCTGAAAAAATTGTTCACAAAGTATGATTGGTCGTAGTAGGAGTTTTAGGATTACCACGCTACTGCGCTTGTCGTAATGATTATTGATTATTGGTGAATTAGAGATGCCAGAGAAAATATTGATTAAGGCCGGAGGAGATGATTTTGAGGGGGAGTTGGATGATAGTATGACGGGGATGTCGATATTCGATGCTCTTCAAATACGGGCAAAGGGGCAGCGGTGGGGCGGGGAGATATATTTTAGTATCCCGGTGAGCTGTGAGCTTGAAGAGGATCCATGCTTCGCCAAGGCTTCGCAGGGCAGGCTTGCCGACGACGGCTAAACAAAAACCCTGGGTGAAACCCAGGGCTAAATATAATGGCAAAACCCCCAGGACAGGCCTGGGGGCTAAACAACCCTCCAATAAATTTGAGGGTTAAATATTTTTTAGGGGTTTGTTCTTGACGAGCAGGCTTTTAATTGATAATTGATAATCAGGACTGGTTTAGGTTAAAGTATGACTTCTGCAAAATCGAGGTTAGGCATACTTTGGAAAGGAAAAATTTTCTTTTAATTTTTTCTTTCCAAACAGTACGTTATTGTATAATAGATAGTTAGTTGATTATTCAAGAAAATCGAAAACATAATTTTCTTAAATAATATATGCCTAACCTCAATTTTGCATAACTCTTTTAGGTTAGTTTAAGGTTGAAAGGAGGCCATTATGGCAAGGATAGTGCTTACCGCAGTAGTCATCGTCTTATTGAACGTGTTGGTTGGCTGCCAGGGTGTTGACAGCGGCAGAGGCCAACTTATGCCGGCCCGCACCAGGACGACGATCGGGTCTGCCGGTGTAGTTGATATTGCCAAAGCGGGAGAGACCGATTTTGTCGAGCAGATAGCGGTCAATCGCCAGGCATATCGGCAGGGACTGGAACTGCTGATAAAATACTACACCAAGACCGGCAACAATATGAAGTTTAAGTGGGCTAAAGAGGAGCTGGCGGCACTGGATTCTATTCCGCAATACAAGTACATTATTGAGGCTGTGACAGCCGGGGCTAATTTGAGAGCGAGCACTTCGATTCCAGAAGCAGATGAACTCTATCGGGATGCCCTGGAGCTTCAACAAAAGGCCGGAGTGCTGCTCATTGCCAAAGATAACGAATTGTTACGTGTGGCTCTGGATAAATACGACCGACTCATAAGAAAATATCCTTCCAGTGACAAGATTGATGATGCGGCGTACAAGGCCGGTGAAATTTATGAATATTTCCAGGATTACACAATAGCGCTTTTGTATTACGAAAGGGCCTATCAGTGGGACCCTGATACGACTCATCCCGCGAGGTTCAGGTCGGCACGTATTCTGGATAAACGCCTGCACCGCAACGCAGAGGCACTGGAGCTTTATCGGGAGGCCATTAAAGCGGAAGGTAGGTATGGAAAGCACAGATTGTGGAAAGAGTATGCAGAAAAACGGATAAAAGCGTTGTACAAAACCGAGGGGGACAATGACTGATGTTGACATAAGTTTGAGGTAAAGGTTTTTAAAGTAGGAATTCGGGCCTGGCTGGATATCAGGCCCGTTTTTTTTATGTAATAACTCAAACTGACCGTTTTGATTGCAAAAATAACCATAAGTACCGTATTAACAATAATATAAGGCAGCTTATCATTCTGAACGAAGTGAAGAATCTCTTTCTGTTCAGGTACACATTATTCTCATTTGTAGGCCAGATGCTTCGCTTTGCTCTCCGTAAGGAGTCCTTCGGACAGCATGACAGTAAAAATCGGTCAGTTTGTGGTAATAAGAAAAAAGATGTTGTTGGAATTTGAGCAAAAAGTGGCTGATTTCGTCAGAGCGAACGAGCTTTTCGACTCTGTGGATAAAGTTTTGTTGGCAGTTTCCGGGGGAGCGGATTCAACGGCACTTCTATATGCAATGCAGTCGCTGAGCAGTGAGAACGTTTTCGGGGCCGAGCTGCTCTGTGCTCATATAAATCATCAGTTGAGAGGAGCTGAAGCGGATTTGGATGAAGATTTTGTTATCGCACAGGCAGCGGAACTGAAGTTAGCCATAACAACGAGGCGGGTGGATGTGCGTGGGTTTGCCGGTCGTAATAAGCTGTCGATTGAGACAGCCGCTCGGCAGTTGCGGATTAAAAATCTTCTCGAGATTGCAAGGGCCAACAACTGCGATTGTGTTGCAACGGCACATCAAAAAAATGACAATGCCGAGACCATTCTGCAGCGATTAACTCGCGGCACAGGATTTCGAGGGCTTGGGGGGATTTGGCCGATGCGTGTCTTTGGTGATGAATCTATTGGTCTATCTTCAACACCCCCAAACAAGTTTGAGGGTGCCACCCAGGACTTTATTAAGTTTGAGGGTGGCACCCGGCACTGCCCGAATTTTGTAAGACCGTTGCTGTGTGTCCGGCGAGATGAGATTATCGAGTATTTAGAACAGCGGAATCTAAAATGGCGACAGGACCATACAAATGCTGATTGTACATACAGACGAAACTACATTCGGCATCGGCTGCTTCCGGCCTTACAACAAGACTGCACCGGCTCACTCGTGGAGCAATTATCTGAGCTGTCTGAATCAGCCCGCAGGTTCTATAAGCTGGTTTGCAGCCGTGCAGATGAGGTTTGGCCGAAAGCCGCTGATTGTGTCGGTGAAAAGATAAAGCTGGATTTGAAGATGCTTCTGGCTCAACCACAACCGGTAATGGTTGAGCTGGTTCGGCGAAGTTTGACAGTCCTTGGCTGCGGCCAGAGAGATTTGACGCAACATCACTATGAAATGATATTACAATTAGCAGAACAAAACGTCAGCGGCAAGAAAATAGATTTGCCGGGTGAATTTGTGGTTGGCGCCGAATATGCGAATTTGATTTTTTCCCGGCCACAGAAGTCAGAAGACAGAAGTCAGAAGTCAGAAGACAGAAGTCAGAAGTCAGAAATCAGAAGTCAGAAGTCAGAAGTCAGAAGTCAGAAGTCAGAAGTCAGAAATCAGAAGACAGAAGTCAGAAACCTGTCCTCTGTCCTTGCCGTAAGGCATCCTGTGGACTGTCCTCTGTCTTCTGTTGTCCTAAAAGTTCCGGGGCAAACAAGGTTCGGCAGCTATTTGATAGAAGCAGCAATCCTTGAAGCTGATGAGGAGAAATTCGAGAAATTCAAAGTGAAAAAAAACAATTTTATTGAGAGGTTTGACTTTGATAAGATAAAGCCGCCGTTGGTCGTTCGCTTTCGCAGGCCCGGCGACAGGTTTGTTCCTCTGGGTTTGGGCGAAGAGAAAAAGGTAGGCAAATTCCTTACCGCTGCGCGAGTACCACAGGAAGTAAGACAAAAACTTCTTATTGTCGCTGATAGTGAAAGGATAATCTGGGTTTGGCCGATTCGAATAGCCGAGCAAGCCAAGGTTACCGGCGGGACCCGAAAAATCCTTCAGTTGCAAATAAATGATATGCCAATGCAAGCCAAATAAGAAGATACAAAGCTACTTGTAAAAAGTTCTTGGACAATAATGGTATCCTATGGACAATGAGAGATTGCTTCGCTTCGCTCGCAATGACATAATCGTCGCGTCATTGTGAGGAGCGCAGTGACGAAGTAACAGGTAGGGTGGGGCTTGCCCCACCAAGATGATGCTGGTAGTTTTGTTCGGTGGGCTAAAGCCCACCCTACGAAACTGCGAAGAACGAAATTGGTGCGGGACTCGCTTGAGGCTGCCACCCATAAAATTAGATGCGGAAACGCACGTGCGTCATCCGGCGCTCCGTCTGGCACCGGACAGGCCGCATCGACGGACTTCTAACAGGCGTGTTACAGAATTATAGAAGGAAGCAAATATGAGCATATTGAATTACTCACGTCGTAACTTTCCCGAAAGACACGGGGAAACAGACGTCCGGCGAACTCGCCGGAGTTTTCTAAAGGTCATAGGCCTGGGCGTGACCACGCTGGCGACACACGGCTGTGCGAGTATCTCCGAGCTAATCGGGAGCAGGGCATCTAATGACAAGCCCAATATTATTTTCATTTTAGCTGATGACTTAGGCTGGGCAGAGCTGGGGTGCTACGGCAATAAGTTCAACGAAACACCCAATCTCGATAAACTGGCAGGCGAGGGTATGAGGTTTACCGAAGCTTACGCAGCGGCCCCGGTTTGTTCGCCTTACCGGGCGGCGCTGATGACGGGGCAATATCCGGCAAGAATCGGTATTACCGACTACCTGCGGCCCAACGATGCCAAGCACCTTTCGACCGATTATGTTACTATCGCCGAGATGCTCAGGCGAGCCGGTTACGCCACGGGCATCATCGGCAAGTGGCACCTCACCGGTTATGCCAACCACGGTGCAAAGGAAGTCAGTCCCGACCTTCACGGCTTTGATGAAGTAATTGTCTCGGAAAATCGCGGCATCGGCGGCGGCAGCTACTTTCATCCCTATCACTTCAACCGCGAAATCAAGAAACGCCTGCCCGGCAGAGAATATCTGGTTGACCGCTGTAACCTCGAAGCGGTCGAGTTCATCGAGCGGCACAAAGATGGGCAGTTCTTTCTATACCTGAGTCATTATGCCGTCCATACCAGGTTGTTAGGCAAAGATGAGCTGGTTGCCAAATACGAAAAGAAACCCGGCGCCGGCAAAGGAAACAGGGCCAGGCGGAACAATCCACATCTGGCTGCACAACTCGAGAGCATCGATGAAGGTGTAGGTATGGTTATGGACAAGCTCAATGAACTGGGTTTGGCCAACAACACCGTGCTAATCTTCACCGGCGACAATGGCGGTGAGGACCGTGTAACTTCCAACGCTTCATTGCGGGCCGGCAAGTCCACTCTTTACGAAGGTGGCATCCGCGAGCCGCTCGTTGTTCGCTGGCCTGGGATCGTGAGACCGGGCAGCGTGTGTAGTACTCCCACAAGCAATATTGACTTTTACCCAACGTTCATCCAACTCGCCGGATGCAGGACGGGCCAAGGTCTGCACTTCGATGGTGTTTCCATCCTGCCTTTATTGGAGAACCCGAAAGCTGAACTTGGGCGCGAGGCGCTCTACTGGCATTATCCGCTGGAAAAGCCGCACTTCCTTGGCGGACGCTCGGCTGGAGCGATTCGGCAGGGCAATTTCAAACTCATCGAATTTTTCGATACCGGCCAGGTCGAGCTTTACAATCTCGCCGATGACATCGCAGAGGAACACAACCTGGCGGCGGAGCTGCCCAACAAAGTAAGCGAACTTCAAAAGCGCTTAGCAAAATGGCGGGCCGAGGTCGGGGCAAGCTTGCCGGCCGGCCAAGAGAAATTCTCAACTATCAAATAACTGATTATTCTAATCCTCAGCAATATATCACGTGGCTTAGCGGTGGTGAGTTGAGGGAATTGGGTTGATATAAAAGCATCAGACAAATAAAATGTCAGCTACGCTGAAACAGATGAAAAACAGAAAAATATAACACCGGAGAAACAATATGAGAGCACTCGATAACACTCATCGTGATTTACTCGAAAGAGTCGAACAAACAGATGTCCGTTTAAATCGCCGGAGTTTCTTAAAGGCCCTGAGCGTTGGTGCGGCGTCGTTAGCTATACCGGGCTGTACGAACGATTATCAACGCTCCGGTGGCAAGGGTTCTGTGGACAAGCCGAATTTCATAATCATCTTCACCGACGACCAGGGTTACCAGGACGTCGGCTGTTTCGGTTCGCCGCATATAAATACACCGAATCTTGACCGTATGGCCGCTGAGGGAATGAAGTTCACCGATTTTTATGCGGCTGCATCGGTTTGCTCACCTTCCCGTGCGGCTTTGTTGACAGGCTGTTATCCACCTCGCGTAAGCATAACGAAAGTTCTGTTTCCAAGAGACAATATCGGCTTGAATCCCGAAGAAATCACCATTGCTGACGCTCTCAAGAAACGAGGCTATTCGTGTGCCTGTGTTGGCAAATGGCATCTGGGCCACCTGCCGGAGTTCCTGCCGACGAGCAACGGCTTTGATAGCTACTTCGGCGTGCCATACTCTAATGATATGGATGGCGTCAAGGGCAAAAATCGAAATCTTGACCGAGCGTGGCAGCAGAAGGACTATTCTCCATGGAATGTTCCACTGATGCGCGATAAAAAAATCATCGAGCGTCCGGCTGACCAAACAACCCTGATTGAGTGCTATACCCAGGAGGCGGTCAAGTTTATCCACACAAACAAGAATAATCCCTTCTTCCTTTATCTGCCGCACACGATGCCGCACATTCCGCTGTTTGTCTCTGATGAATTCTACGTCAAGGACCCTCATAAGGCATACAAAGCAACCATCGAGCAAATCGACTGGTCCGTTGGCCAAGTTCTTTTGGCTCTGAAAAAAGCAGGTGTGGATAGAAATACACTTGTAGTCTTTACCAGTGACAACGGCCCATGGCTGGGTAAGAAGCATCACGGCGGCTGCGCCCTTCCTCTACGTGACGGCAAGTTTTCCACCTATGAGGGTGGTATGCGCGAGCCGACCATTATGCGCTGGCCTGGGAAAATCCCGAAAGGTGAGGTCTGCGGCGAGGTCTGCGGCACGATTGATCTGCTGCCGACGTTAGCCGGATTAGCCGGTGCCAAAGTGCCAACCGACCGAGTAATTGACGGCAGGGACATTCGGTCTCTGATATTCGGCAGGACGGGAGCAAAGTCACCGCACGAGGCGTTCTTCTATTACAGAGGCAACAATCTTGAGGCGGTCCGAAACGGCAGATGGAAGCTGCGCCGCAGCAAGAAGAACACTGAATTGTACGAGCTCGAAGCTGACATCAGCGAAAAGAACAACCTGGCGGATAAGTATCCTGAAATCGTCAAACGCCTGACAGATATGATGGCAGAATTCGACAGGGAATTAAAGGCCAACGCCCGACCGGCAGGAAAGGTTTAGGAGAAGAAAGAGCTGTAAATTCAACAACTTTTAGAACAACCGGATAAAAACAAAAGCAGGAGGAAATGAAAGTGGGTGTGTTCTGTAACACACGTCGGAATTTTTTGAAAGCAATTGGCATGTGGGCGTCAGCAGCGGCGATGCCGAGATTGGCACTTCCGTCTTCTCCGACATTGACAACGCCTAAGGCAGAGAAAAACAACAAGCGCTATAACGTCCTGTTGATATGCGTGGATGACCTGCGACCGCAGCTCGGATGTTTTGGTCACAAAGAGATGACCAGTCCGAATATAGACCGGCTGGCCGATGAGGGACGGCTTTTCACTCGTCATTACGTGCAGGTAGCAGTGTGTGGCCCTTCTCGGTGTTCGATGCTGACCGGCAAGCCACAGGGAGAGTGGGATTGCTGGGGGCAATTACGAAAGCTGAAAACCAAACCCGAACAGCCGGTATCGCTGCCCCACCTTTTTCGCAAGAACGGCTATCGCACAGTTTGCATTGGCAAAGTTAGTCATCAGCCAGGCGGTGTGATAGGAAAAAAGGCAGAAATACACGAAGTTCCCTTCAGTTGGGACTTAGCCTATGCGCCAGTTGGCCCCTGGAAAACTCCCTGGGGCGCCTTTTTCAGCTATGACAAAGGCCGCATCCGAGAATACGGATACGGTAGCGACGACAGAACGATGCCGGCCTATGAAGCAGCAGATGTTCTCGATACCGGATATGCCGATGGTCTAAATGCAGCCGAAGCTATCAAGCAACTGCGTGCAATGAAGGACAGGAAATTTTTCTTAGCAGTGGGCTTCTACAAACCACATCTACCGTTCAATGCTCCGAAAAAGTACTGGGGCCTCTATGACGCCGAGAAAATCCAATTAGCAAGAAATCCATTTGTCCCCACAAACGTCGATCCCAAGATAAGTATGCATCCCAGCTTTGAACTTACAACCCACTATAACTGGCCCTCAGGCAAAGGAAATGTGACAGAAACTGAGGCGAGAATTCTGCGGCACGCCTACTTTGCATGCGTCAGTTATGTCGATGCACAAATAGGCAAGGTGCTGGACGAAGTCAGGCGGCTCGGTCTGGATAAGAATACTGTTATCGCACTGTGGTCGGACCACGGATGGCATCTGGGCGAACATGCTATGTGGGGCAAGCAAACCAACTTCGAAGTGGCGGTCCGCAGTCCTTTGATACTGAAGGTTCCGGGGATGCCTGAGCCAGGCAAGCGGACGCAGTCTCTGGTAGAAACGGTGGACCTGTATCCGACGTTGGCAGAGTTTTGCGGCCTGGATGCGCCTGATGATTTGACCGGAACCAGTCTTGTACCGATGATATACAATCCGAACCATCCCGGCAAGAACTATGCTTATAGTTTCCACCCCAGAGGACCACTGATGGGAAGAACGCTTCGAAGCAACCGGCACCGGATAGTACACTGGACTGATAAAGAAGGCAAAACCGTTCAAGTGGAACTTTATGACCATCAGAGCGATCCGGACGAGAACGAAAATATTGCCAGCCAGCATCCGGAGCTAATCGAGGAGCTTTTGTCAAAATTACAGAAGTTACAACAACAGTAACAGCAAAAGAAATTGTACAACAAGAACCGAATAGACACAGGAAAGGAAAACAGGGAGAAAGAAACATGCAAACAATTCCAAACACGCGTCGAGATTTTTTGAAGGCTATGAGTCTGGGTGCGGCATCGTTGGCTTTTTCAGGATGCACAAGCGCCTCCGGATTATTCGGGGGGGAGACCCCAAAGAAGCAGCCGAATATTCTTTTTTGCCTTGCGGATGACTGGTCCTGGCCTCACGCAAGTATCGCCGGGGACAAGGTGGTCAAAACACCGACATTTGACAGAGTCGCACGTGAAGGGGTGCTGTTCGAGAATGCGTTTGTCTCAGCACCTTCCTGCACGCCGTCACGCGGAGCAATCCTGACCGGTCAGTGGCACTGGCGTCTGGAAGAAGGCGGCAATCTCTGGAGCACGCTGTCGGCAAAATTAACTGTCTATCCTGATTTATTAGAGCAAGCCGGTTATCACGTAGGTTATACTCGCAAAGGATGGGGTCCCGGCCGTAACGAGCCTGGTGGGCGAACACGCAATCCGGCGGGGCCTCGTTATAAAAACTTCGAGGAGTTTATGAAAGCCCGGCCGCAAGGCAAACCATTCTGTTTCTGGTTCGGCAGTACCGACCCGCATCGGGGCTATAAGTGGCAATCCGGCATCAACAGCGGTATGAAACTTGAGGACGTTGAAGTGCCTGCGTGTTTCCCCGACAGCAAAGAGGTCCGCACGGATATATGTGATTACTACTGGGAGGTACAGCGTTTCGACACCGAAGTCGGAGAGCTATTGGAGACGCTGGAAGAAAACGGCGAGCTGGACAATACGCTGATTGCAATCTCCGGCGACAACGGGATGCCGTTTCCGCGGTGCAAGAGTAATCTTTATGATTTAGGGACGAACGCACCACTTGCGGTTCGCTGGCCAGCCAGAGTCAAGGGTGGTCGGGTTGTCGAAGATTTTATCAGCCTGGCGGATTTGGCGCCGACGTTCCTGGAAGCGGCCGGTTTGAAAGGCACCGCAGATATGACGGCGAGAAGTTTCTTGGGCGTGCTCACTTCAGGCAAATCGGGACGGGTGGACCGCAAACGCGACCACGTCCTGACCGGCAAGGAACGTCATGTGCCCTGCCAGGAAACCGGTATGGGCGGTTATCCGATGCGGGCGATACGGACGCACGATTTCCTGTACATCCGCAACTTCAAGCCGGGCCGCTGGCCCGCCGGCCATGCCAAAGGTTATGCTAAAACTACAGAAATAGTAATATCCCGTCCACTTGGTACCCATTATGGCTATGGTGACGTTGATGCGGCACCCACAAAGTCTTATATGTTGAAGTACCGTAACGAGCCGGAGGTCGCCGGACTATTCGAGCTGGCCTTTGGAAAACGTCCCGCTGAGGAACTCTATGACCTTTGCAAGGACCCAGACCAATTGAATAATGTTGCCGAGAAGCCCGAATACGCCAGGGCCAAAAGCAAGCTTGCTGCTGCTTTGATGTCCGAACTGAAGGCCACCAAAGACCCACGCGTTTTAGGCAAGGGCGATGTCTTTGATAAGTATCCCTATTACGGCAGCGGCCTGAAAAAGACCTCCCAAAAACCGAGCAAAGCAAAGCGTTGATTGGAACCGTGATTGGGTTATTCTCAGGGCAACGCATACAAAGGCCGAGCTAATTCATCCTGAGCACTGTCGAAGGAATTAGCCCGGCCTTGACGAAATCGGACAGTGTTTTTAGTTGCGCTTCCGGATGAGAAGTCCACAAGAACCGAAGTCCATTACAATGGAGGAAAACTCATCTCCTCGGAAGGGAGTTATCTGGGTTTGAGACGGGTCCTTTGTATATTCAAAGCCGCAGTCCGGCTCCAAAACAATAGTGAGTACAAAACCTTCCACCGGAATCAAACCTTGCAGCCTAATTCGGTAACCGTAATCTACCTTTACAAGAGCTTCCAAAGGCATGCTCCAGATACATTCAATAGGTGTGAGCCCTTCGAGCAGGTTTTCGGCCGGTAATTCCAGTTCGTACCGGACATTGGCCACCATGCTGAATGGAACCTCTTTATCATCAAGTATCACTGATTCCAGCACCGCACTGGAATATGGCAGCTTTACATACATTACACTGGGATTTTGCGGCATCTTCGTCAGAGTTATATGGGAATGGGCAACGATGTTACCTGAAGCGGTGATATGCCAGACGTCTTTTTCGGTAGCGACAAACTCCTGTTTTGCCCATTGCTCAGAAGATCGAATAATTTTGGTTTGCTTGTCACTGATTACCGGCTCGGGCAAATCTTCCTCTGCGGCATCCTCAACATGCAAATCTCCGTAAATGACACGCCAGGTTTCCGAATCCTTTGGTCGATACCAGAAAATCGGAGTCTCTTCATCACCGAGTTCTACGCCACAACCAGCCCAGTGCCATTTTCCTTCGCCTTCGAAAAACCTAAGGAACAACAAATGTCGAGCCAGTTTCATGCCAAGGGCTCCCTTCTCTGAATCGCTGATATTGAGGGTGTTAAGCTTCCCGCTTACTCTGGCAACATTTTTGATATAGTATCCGATAGAGACATCTTCCGGAAACACGCCATCGCCTATTACCTCTGCGCGTATTCGCAATCCCTCGATAAATTCTTCCTCAGTTCCAGCTTTCAAGTCGATCTGTTGTTCTTGCAGCGTATAGTCTTCCGGGACATCCATACTAAAGAGCGTTTCGTCTATTTGCGGGTCGAACTCGAAATTCTTGCAGATGACAGTCATTTGATGTTCTCTCTGTTCGATGCGAATCGGAAGAGCTGTTTGAGAGTCAGCCCAGATTATCACTTCACCTTTGGGGCGTCTGGCCAAAAATCCAACGCACCGCCGACCGTCAATCTGCTTTTCTGCCAGCTCTTCAATTACATAGTTAGGCTCGTTTTCCAGCACAGAAACAAGATTTTGAAGTCTCTCAAGGTAATTTTCCGGGATTTTCGGAAGGTTTTTCAAATCGAGGTAGAGCGCTGTTTTACTTTGTTTAAGCAAAGTCAGCACTTTCGATGTTTCCAAGTCAATAATAACCGCTTGATCAATACCCTCAACAGTCCGTCTGATCCGAGAGCCCATAACCATATCGTGAATAACAGGACCTTTACCTTCTTCGCCAATAATAATGTCAAATTCTGCGGTCTGAGCATTGAGAATGGGCTGAATGACCTCGGCCCATGTCACCGTTGGTGCAAGTGGATTGCCAACAAAATGCAGCCCGATAAGCACCCCAGTAATTATCACTACCGCAGCGGCTAATTTTGTAATTGGACTTTTCATAATTGTTCTCCATATTGAAACAGTGTGAATAGATTCCCCCAAATGTTCTGACCCATTGGACGCACTCGCCTCAAATTTCTTTGTAGAGTCTTCCCTCAGCTTGTTCAAGAACTCACGGTCAGGTGCAACGGTCTTACGCCCCACAGTAGAAAGTAACGAACAGAACTTCTCATCTGAGTTTTTCCTTTTGTCAAATTTCATGGTGTTATCTCCCATATGCCGGGCGTAGAATGGGTCAACCTTTTAAAGACCCGGCGAAAGGACTTTCTGGCTCGGGCCAATTTCGAGTGAATAGCCACAGATGAACCGTTAGTTTCTTCGGCGATGTCTTCTATTGCTAAACCATCAACATATTTTGCCATTAGCAATGTCTGATATTCCGCTGGTAACTCTGCGAGTGCATATCTGACCAGAGCTGCCAATTCAGCAGACTCAAGCACTTCGGCTGGTGGCTTCTCCCTGCCTTCAATCCAATCAGATTTTTGGCCATCTAACAAGCTCCACCATTGCTGAGCACGAGCAATGAATGCATTCGATGTTCGTTTGCGATAATGCAAGGCTACCTGCCGTTTAGCGATGGCCCAGAGCCAAGTCCAAAGTGAACCACGGCGAGGGTTGAAATTCTTTGCTGAGCGTGCTGCAGCTATGAAAGTCTCCTGCACAACGTCTGCAACAGAGGCCGGGTCATGAGCCATCAGCCTGGCAACATTACACCATAGCTTTTCGGCATACTGGTCATACAGCCTCAACCAGGCATCGCGATTACCTTGTTGCAGCCCGTCGGCTATTTCCGTGTTCGCTTGCTTATTCATGTCTGACAGTTTAATGGACAGGTCAAAGTCACCAATGGTTTAGCTCTTATTATATAGTTTGCGCATCCGCTAAGAAATGTGTCGATAAAAATTTTTATTTTTGGCAATTTTAAGGGCAGACTGCTTTTACTTTGCTGCGCTTAGAATGACATTAGGCTTTCGATAGAGCAAAAGCGCATACAAAGGCCGAGCTAATTCAGCCCGGCCTTTGTGACAAAAACTGTATTCCTCAGTAAATTTACTTCGGCAGATTCTCCGGTGCCACGTCCTTTACGCTTAAATCACCATAGATAACGCGGTAAGTTTCGGAGCCTTCGGGACGATACCAGAAGATAGCGGTATCAGCATCACCGAGTTTTATGCCCTTACCGGCATAGTACCAGTCACTCTCGGCAGGCAGTTGCTGAACGAAGACTGCACCCCGTCCCATTCTCATAATGGTTTTTTGCAGCTCCAGTACACTTTCTTCGGATGGTTCCTGGCCTTCTTCCTTCATCTTCTTTTGCTGATACTTTACGAATTCCATCGAGGCATTCATATCCAGAACTGAAGGTAAATTACCGTCCATGTGCTCAGCCCATATATGGAACATCTCAAGCAGGTCTTTTTCCGTCGGCTCAGAGGCGTCAACTTGCATGGTTCGGACGGTGTATCCATCGGGTATCTCAAGGTTGAAGAGAGACTCGTCCAACTCGACATCAAAAACAATGTCAGTCATTGTGTAGGTTGTAGGCCCTGATGTATTTGTCATTTCTACAGGGAGTTTAGTCTGCGGGTCAGCCCAGACGGTGATATCGACAGCTGGTTTCTGAACGTGATACCCGATAACCGTCAGGCCGTCAATTTCCTTCTCACCCAGGAACTGTACCGACTCGTCCTCAGTATCCTGGGCTTCCTGCAGGTGTTTTCTGATTTCACGGAACATATTAAACTTACTATGATCTTCATCAGGCATATTTTCCATTTCGATAACTACAGCCCGCTTCTGTGCTGGCAACAGCGTCACGATCCTGCCCTGCTGGAAATCGCTGATAACGACTGCACTGTTATCTTGAGCGGTCTGACGCATACGGGCAGGTTCGGCATACATACAATCGAATTTTTGGGACGGTACTCCCTCCACTTCCATAGTCATCTTGAAGGTAGCGGTGTGGGCGGTGATAAACGGCCGAACGATTTCAGCAAAAGCTGGTGTGGAACCGCCTATCTGATGTATTCCGATAAGCACCGCTATAATTATCGCTGCCGCAGCAGCTAATTTTGTAATTGGGCTTTTCATAATTGTTCTCCTTATTGGAGGGTGCCGTGGCAAAACGGCGGCCTGGTCTTTTGTGGACTTTGCCAATGCGGTTTCGGCAAGGGTAAGAACACGCTCATCGACAACTGCATCAGGCTCGATCCGTATTTTTTTTGCGTGCCGTTTTATCTGACGTGGAGATTTCATTTTACGTCGTCCTTTTCCAAAAGCGCTTGCAGTCTTTCAATTCCATAACGGTACCTGCTGAGCACTGTTTTGATTGAAACATCCTGCAATTTGGCAATTTCTTTAAATTTCATTCCTGCCTGCACGTGCAGGACAAACACTTCGCGTTGGGCATATGGCAGTTGCGTTAATGTATTGAAAATCCGAGCCGATTCTTCACGGTCGATCATTACTTTGACCGGATCGGGTGCGCTTATCGAACAGCCAACTTCAGGCCGCCGATCCAACAGTTTTGATTTTCTCCTCAACCGGTCTCGAGCCCGGTTGGCCACGCAGCTTATCAAGTATCCCTTGAGGTTGCGGCGGATTTCCAGATCAGTGGCGACTTCCGCCAGGCGAACAAAGACGTCCTGAAGACAATCCTCAGCAGTATGAACATCTTGTATGAGAGACAGGGCCACTGTATATAAATCAGTTCTGTATTTCTCATATAGTCGGCGTAGCGCACGACGGTCTCCGTGACGCAGGAGTTTCAGCAGATGTTTGTCTTCAGACATCAATAGTTCCCGTAACGGCAAATAAGATTGAACGTTCAACCGTTAATAGACGATCCGTGGATTGATTTTACTCTAACAAAGTTGGTTTTGGGCCTGAAATTTCGCTTTCAGTACAACATTTGCGAAAGAAAAGGCTGACCCCTGCTTGTTGCCGGCCGGGGCCGGCCTTTGTGGTAAAAACTGTATCCTTTAGCAAATTTTACTTTGGCAGATTTTCCGGTGCCACATCTTTTACACTCAAATCGCCGTAGATGACTCGGTAGGTTTGCGAGCCTTGCGGCTGATACCAGAATATCGCCTTATCCACATCGCCGAGCTTGATGCCGGCGCCGGCGTAGTGCCAGTCCCCGCCCCTAATGTCCAGCATCTGATGGAACAGCATCCCTTTTCCAAAGCTCTCTGCCAGCCGCGACGCCTGGTCTTCCGGAAGATTCGACGTCGCTATCTTCTCGCCGAGCAAGGGCATTTGTTTCATCGCATTCTCGGTGCCTATCGCATCGGGGAACGTGCCGTCCCGCATCACCTCGGCCCAAATCCGCAGGCTCTCAATAAAGTCCTGCTCGGTCGCATCCGTCAGATCAAATTCCGTTTCGTCCAACGTATATCCGGCCGGCACGTCCATGCTCAGCAGCGCCTCATCGACGGGCACATCGAACTCGAAATTTTTCAGGACCGCAGACATCTGCCCGAGTTCAAGTTCGATCCGTATCGGATGGGCTGTCTTGGGATCGGCCCAGATGGTGACCGCTTCGTTTTGTCCTCTGCCCACGAATCCAATCGCCTTTTGTCCGTCAATGACTTGTTCTCCGATTTCTTCAACCCGACCGTCCTGCACCTGACGGATGATCTGGCGAAGGAACTCGACGTAGTTTTGAGTTTGGTCTCGGAGTGGGCCCTGAATATCCACGTAGCCCGCTGTTTTTCCTGCGGTATCGAGCGCGAGCATTCTCGCACTCTCCAGATCGATAATCTGGACCAAAGCCGGCATGTTTGAGAAGCTCCTTCTCATGAGCGAGCCGGCAACGATATCGTGCACGGTCGGGCCTGTTTCGTCGCTGCCTATTATCAAATCGAGAACCACGGTTTTTGCATTAAGAATCGGTTCGATAACTTCGGCAAAGGTTATGGTGCCTCCAAATGGATTTATACCTATCAGCACCGCAATAATTATCACCGCCGCGGCGGCTATTTTTGTGATTGAACTTTTCATAATTGTTCTCCATATATCAGGCTTGATTACGCCCGATTTCTGTTTTTCAAATTTGTCCAGCGCCTGCAAAACATTGCCAAGGACTCTGTTATGAGTTTCGGTGCTGGCTTTGTAACGCAGTTTCTTGATTAGCTTGTCTATATTTTCTGCTTGTCTCATTTTCTTACCTCGCCGTTCAGGATTGACCGCAGTTTATCCAATCCGTATCGGTACCGACTTTGGGCTGTCTTGATTGAAACATCCTGCAATTTGGCTATTTGCCTGAATCTCAAATCGCCATGCAAGTGAAGCACAATTACCTCTCGCTGCTCGTACGGCAGCTCAGTCAAAGCACAGCTTAATTTCTGTAATTCTTCACTACATATTGCTAACTGAACGGGGCTTTTTGCATCTGATGTTGTTTGTTCGGCTTCATTCAGCGCGGCAGTTCGTTGACGCTTATTCTTGCGGATGTAATCACGCGACCGGTTAGCGACGCAGGTTGCCAAATAGCCTTTCAGACTTCCTGTTAGACGAAACTTTTCAACGGATTGCACGAATGAGATAAAAACATCCTGGACAACATCTTCGGCGCCCGCTTTGTCATTCAAGAGATTGGCTGCTAACGTCAGCAAATCATCGGCGTACTTTTCGTAGATGAGTCGGAAAGCATCTCTGCTGCCGCCCTTAAATCTCCACAAAAGTAATCTGTCTTCGAGCATCTGAGACTCACTTGCCTGATATCAGAACAATCGATTGTCACTAATATAACGATGAAGGAATATATTTTGCTCTAAATAAAATCGTTTTTTCCGGTAGATTTCGCTTTTCAGCCTAAATTGTCGGATTTTGCCACAGAATTTGCAAAAAGAAAAGGCCGAGCTAAATCAGCTCGGCCTTTGTAGTAGATATCGAAGTTGGTTGATAAATTTACTTCGGCAGGTTCTCCGGTGCTACGTCCTTGACGCTTAAATCACCATAGATAACTCGCCAGGTTTCCGAGCCTTCCGGGCGATACCAGAATATCGCCTTGTCGGCATCGCCCAGTTTTACACCATTGCCCGCATAGTGCTGGTCTTCAATGCCCATTATGAATAACATTCCCTTGCCCAGTGTCATTCCCTTTTGCGTCCCCTCTTCGGCTGAAGCTACCCACTCAGTAAGCTTTGCTTCGGCCTGAGGAAGGATTTTCGTTAATTCCGTCATACCTATTTTTTCTGGGAAATTGCCGTCCAGCAGAACTTCCGCCCAGATGCGTAAGCATTCAACGAGGTCCTGCTCTGTGGGTGTCCCCATGTCGAATTCTCTCTCCTGATGCTCCACCAGCTTATATCCCTCCGGCACCTCCATACTGACCAGTGGCTCTAACTCTTCTACAGGAATATTAAACTGGAAGTTCTTGTAGACAACAGATAACCGTGGTTCTTGACCTTCGATGCGTACAGGCAAAGCCGTTTTGGCATCGGCCCAGATGGTAAGGTTCCTGACCAAAAACCCAACAACTTTTTGTCCGTCGATTTCTTTTTCACCGAGTTCTTTGGCTTCA
>Ga0209979_1001945_pt1 | contig 20973 bp, 15 predicted proteins | sample AnhtaG_FD_183114 | JGI IMG/M metagenome (GOLD analysis project Ga0209979, IMG submission 183114) | Deep subsurface microbial communities from Anholt, Denmark to uncover new lineages of life (NeLLi) - Anholt_01485 metaG (SPAdes) (version 2) | ecosystem: Environmental > Aquatic > Marine > Oceanic...
ATCGCTTTTTTAATCTAAAATTTTATCGTAGACCAATTAATATTTTCTTTTGACTTTAGATTTTCAGCTTTCAGATACGACCACCAAAGAATATCAAATATTCTTATTCTACTTAAATTTTTAAGATTATTTTTAGATATTTCATTAAAGATATGATTTAGATTTTTCCGATTACTTTCTATTTGTAAATTTTTATAAAAATCAATAAATATTTCATCGGCTTGTTTTTCCGTCCATACATTATTAATTACTTCGCGATATTTCTTTTGAAGATGATTATCAATTATAGGAATAATTTTTGGGTAAAGCGTATGCAGAATTTTGGTAGTAGTAGACAAACCAATTCCCCTAGTCTTTAACAATTTCTGAATAACAAAATCATTTAATTCTTTAATATGCCCATTTCTTTTTTTCTCTTCCAGGTCTAAAAACTGCTCGAGATTATATTTAAATATACTTAAATTATTAGTCCTTTCAGTAATTATTTTACATTCTAAAAGCACATCTGTTTTAATGCGCGCACCAATTTTATTTACATCCTCAATTTTCCTGTCTCTATCTTCCAGAAGAAGGTCGTATTTACTGTAAAAATCATTTTGATAGCAGTAGCATTCGATTAAAGCGATGGGATCAGGAATTTCAAATGATATTTTTGAGAATAGAAAAAATTTCATCCTAAAACCTCATAAATTTTTACCAATTATTGAGGTAATTTTTACTTCAAAATTACCTGGGCGTTAAATCAATTCGATAGTTTATTATTTCATCAATCTTCAAATTTTCGATACCCGCTTCGGCCTGACTATTTATGAAATTAATCAAATCCTCCTGACGAGGTTGGCCAAAAACCATTCGATATACGGCTAAACTTCTAAATAAAGCATTTTTTTGATTTTTTTCTCTACTCATAGGCATTGCTGGAATGTGACGCTGGATTTTGGCGCTACCGTGATTAAATATCCAAAACGGAATTAAATCATTTGCCCCACTTTCTCTTTCTTTTAAAGTTATTTTAAATAAATTTTCCCATACATGACCATTAAAATTATTCTTTAATAGCTTTGTTCTGTAATGAGTAGCAATATTTTTTCGTATAGCATGCCCCTTATATCTAAATATCCTTCCTTCCCTTTGTTCCAAATCTACCGGATTTGGAGGTAAATTCCAATGATATATTGAATGGCAGTATTGATGAAAATCCAATCCTTCCTGCCCTATTGAAGTTGTTGCCAAGATAAATGGTCTAAACGGGGAGTTAAAGGCATTTCTTACATCTGAAATATTGCTAACCTCCTGCCCTAATTCCTTAATGCCCGTTCCAAAACGCATGGCAAAACGACAACGCATGCTTCTTTTTTTAATCTCTCCTACCTTATTGTTTTTGATTTTTATTTCATCAAAATACAAGCTTGGAGTTCTAATTGAAATGACTTTTTCAATATGCTCACCTAATTCACAAATTATTTTATCCTTTTCGCTTAGATTCATTAATCCTAACGATTCAAATAATATATACATATATTCATCTAATAAAGATTGCAAGTTGCCTGCAATATTGTAGTTTAATATTTTTTTCCAATAAGGACCTTCCGGAAATAATTTTTTTATCACAGATATTGCCTCTGGTAAAATATATAGGCTTCTAAAACTAAAAGATATTAAGGCTGCATTATAAAAAAGTGCGGGATTATATTTATCGCTATACTCACTTAAAGCTCTTAAACTAGCTACCGCCGGAGATGCTAATGCAATTTTTGATAAAATAGAAAGCAAATCTTTCGGAGGATTTCCCAATTTTTTTACCATTTTAAGTGGCTCAAGTTTAAAAAATTTTTCCAAATCACTAATATGTTCTGCAAAGTGACTTGGTTCTGTTTTTTTAGCTTGCTTCGAATCATCTTCTATATCTTTGTCTGATTTTTTGTTTAGATTTTCAAACGCGTATTTATTATCATCATCATTACTACTCTCATGAACAGAAAACCATTCTTGTATTTTATCTCTATAAAAAACACAGTCCATAAAAATCAGAGATGCCCAATACCATCGCTGATCAAAAGGTCCTTCAGAATCTAATTTTTTCCTTAAAACAGTATTTTCTAAAATTTTGCGAATTTTATATTTAATCTCATTCTCCATTTCTGTGGCACTTGGTAAGGAACCATTTTTCTTCATATAATTTTGTGTAATCTTCAAAGGATTTATTCTTTTTGCTAATGTCATGCAAGGATAAAACAAAGTAATTAGATTCATTGAAGCAGGTTTATCTTCTTTGATTGCAAAATTCAATTCCTTAATTTTGCGCCTTTCTATTCCCCCATATCCATACACTTCCTGATTAAAATCTTTTGCATTTCGTTCTGCTTCGTAGCTACATAGAGAAGCAATTGTCTTGGGAACAACCTTCCAAGAAGAAAATATTAAACTTTTTGTATATTCTTCTAAATCATCAAAAAATGAAATACTTCGATAATATGGGAGCGAAGGAGGAATCCATAAAAGTTTCCATGCTTTATCTTTCATTATATTTTTTAGCAATACTCTTAATTTATGATTATTAGCAGATATTTCTCTATAATTACTAATCTTTCTCCAGGGAAGAAAATTTTTCTTCGCACTTAATAACGCATCTTCCATTTTTAAACAACCATCGTCAATCTCTTTTCGACAGTCTTTCTTGAATTTATAGTCATCATCCATAAAATTCAGTAAATAGGGAGACGATTTCCAATACTCCATACAACTTCTATGTTTTACAACCTGTGCTATTTTGTCAATATTTATAAAGTCTATTATTTCTTTGTGTTCAAGCTCACCTTTTTCTGCATATTCTTTAATCATGCTATCTTGTTTGGAAATTCCTGAATTTCTCTCTGTTCGGCACATTACCTTCAATAATATTCTCTCAATCTTTTTTTTAATTTTATAGATATCACCTAAATTATTTTCACCTAATCGATATAATAAATTCTTATATTCTTCCAACAGTTTTTCTAGTGTTGAAATATCTTTACGGGAATTCTCTAAATCGTCTTTATTGGTAAGTAAAAACTGAGCAGTTCGAATAAAATCATCGTAATGAATCTCGTCTTCCTGGTATAAAGTGTACATTTTATAAGGTGTTGCAGATAGAAGGAGTAATTTGGTATCTTCAAAATCAAACATCTCTCGTGCCAATTTACACATCTCATCTTGTCCGTCTAAAAGATTTTTAAACCGTTGAAATTCATCTAATATAATAAAATCAGGCTCAAGAGATGAAATGCAGCTCTTTGCCAGCAACACTCTCAATTCACCAACAATTCTGTTTCTCTCTCTTGAAACATCAGTAGATACTTTTTTACCTTGATGTAAATAATTGAATTTTTCAGCTGTTTTTTCAAAACGAACATAGATATTTTCTTTATTATTTTGATTCTCCTGTGCAATTTTTTCTTCTAATTTTTCAAGAAACTTATTGGCTAAAAATGTATCTATTGTATTTTTTTTATTAAATTTCTCTAATAAAAATTCTTTCCAATACTCTAACTTAGCCTGGCATTGAAAAAATTTTACATATTTTGGGCGGTAGGATAAATTCCATTTCTCTTTTAATAAATGATAAATCAATGCCCTTTCTTCGTAAATTCCTTCGCTAGACCTTAAATTAAAAGATGTGCCGGGAGTAAAAGAGATAAAATTAATCTTGTTATTTTTTATATCCTTTAATTCCACAGGCAATAATGTAATGCGTGAAGTAAAGGTGAATTCTTTCCTCTCAACACCCCCAATAACATTCAAGCGATTTATATTCTGTTTAGCTATTTCTGCATTGGAGCAAATATAAATAATATCGTATCGTTTTATTCCATTTTGAATTTGTAATTTAAAATGGTCTATTGCTTTTGCAATTAAACCTCTCGCAACTAGAGTTTTTCCCAAACCAACTTCATCGGCAACTAAAAAACGACGTGTAGGATTTTCCCTTTCATACATTTGTTCAAAGGCATACTTCACTGTTTTTCGCTGAAAATCTTTCAGCTGGCATAATATTTTTGCTGTATCCGGAAATGATACTTTATTTTCTTTTTCCATATTGGTTTTTATAAGTCCTCCAGATATTTTTCCACATTTCTTTAAATTCCTCAGGAATTATATCTTCCTTAATATCTTTATTTTTAGATAATTCTTTAATCAAATCATGAATATTCTTTATTTTATCGGGATTACGGCTTAAAGCTTTAATCAATTCTTCTGCGAGTGGCATGGGTATCTGACTTTGTTGGTGTCCATAACCCCCTATATAATTATTATAAAAATTATGATTAAATAAAAATATATTCTGATTCTCAGCAAGTAAAATCCTTAAATATTGGATAAAACCATTTGAATCCCTTAAAATAGCTCGAATAATTTTATCATTTCTTCTTTCCGGCATACCCTCAACGGGTAAATTTAAAACAAATTCCATCTTTTGTGATATCCCTTTATCTTTAATATTCAATTCAAAAGCCACAAGACTGGTTAAAGAGAGTAATGGTACTTTAGGGAATATAATTTTATTCTTCCATAATAACGGGATATCTATTTTATTGGTTTGCTTTTGTAAAGTAAGCGGATAACAAATTCCCTTTATTCCTTCACTGTTATATTTTGAATTAGTGATATTGGGATATACTATTATTTTATATAATTCTTCTGACTCCGGCTTAATTTTCATCCTTAATCCTATTTTTAATAAATTCGCTTTATAATTCTCAAGTTTTTTTTCCAACTCTTTCTCTAAATTCTCTTTCTTTTTTTCTTCCTCATTGAGGGTAGTTTTTCCGTATTCTTTTAAAAAATGAATAGTTGAGTTCTCGGAATTCTCATCTAAAAATTGATTAATTCCGACTTTTCTTCTTTCTCCTCTTAATTCAACTAAAGCCTCAACATTTTGCGAAGAAAAACCAGCATGGGTAGCGTTTGATGAGCCATTCCATAAGGTAACCGATTTTTCATTTTCACCTATATACAATTTGGCGTGTAAACCCGATAACCGAGAAATATCATCTTCTGATTTATCTTCAGCTAATTCATCCAGAACCCAGATTTTATTATATTTTTTTAAAGTATCATCAGATATTTTATCTAAGCTATTCTGTATGGAAATTAAATATTTTTGCTTTACATTTTCAAATCTGTTTAAGAAACTCTCACTTAAAAATGGGGAAACTATTAATAAACGTCGATATTCGTCACTAATAGGAAAAGAATCATTATTATCTATTCCTAAAAAATGAAAATTAAATTGATTATCAAAATTTTCAGGTGGGTTGAATTTAATTTTTCCCAGTTCGATACTAATTTTTTTAATAATATCTAATCGATTTTTTTCTATTTTATTAACAGCAATCTTGGGCAAAAAATTGACAAATTTAATTAAATTATCATTTTCTGGAACCTCATACTCTACCGGTTTTCCATCCAAAACCAAAATAGTATCCCATGACCGATCAAAGGTAATATTTCGAGAAAGGCAAATATATTTATAAAATATTTCTTCTTCTTGATTTTTATACCTTAACAACCATATCTTTGGATGAAAAACTCCTCCTGAGGAAGGATTCACTTCTACTATCATATCTTCTAAATAACTATATAAAAGAGAGTCGGTAGATGATACTTTAATCTGTCCATGTTGGCAAAAAATAACTAATTTACTTGCGTTTCTTCTAATGGCATCAAGAGCAAAGATAGAATTATTCAGGATTTCTTTTTGATTTTTACATTCATATAGAGAAAAAGCCAAAGGAACGCTTAAAAGTGTCTCTAATTCTAAGGAATAAGTTGTCCCAATCCCCCAGGATAATTGATAATCCGAAGGTGGTCTTAATGCATCAATATACAATGTTCTTTTTCCAGGCTCCAACATATTATTTATTTAACCCCCAAATAATATCATTAATTATTTTATTCACCACATGCCATCGATAATCAAGTTGTCTAGTCCCTGCTGCTCCGCTCCACTTTGCCAAATAATCCGAATTCCTTAGTCGAGATCTCCGGCCTTTTACTTCTATTTCTCTTGCATAAATTAAATTTTCCATTTCATCTTCATTTAGAATAATATCATCTATATTTTTTAGGACTATCTCTATCCACTGATCGATAAACCGTTTCGTTCTACTGGAAACATTTATAGTTCGTTCAGAATATACCAAGTTCCAAAAATGCTCTAAATTCCAATTTAAAAATATCTCTGCTCTACTACTCATTGCAATCTGCCATTCAGCTAATTTTTCCTTATACTTATTAATTAATTCTTCACTTTCCTTTTTCTCAGCTAACAGATAATTATAAACTAACGCAGCTCCCTGCATAATCTCAGAGAAATTTTGGGCATGCATTACTTTTATTTCTAAATCATTATTTAATTTATCAATGAAAGTATTTTCCCAAACAAAATCCTTTCTTGCAATTTTGCGAAGATATATAATATTTGTTAATAGACTTTCCCGACAATTAATTAATAATTTTTCCAATAAATATTGTGCTTCGTTCTTGGCTAAATCAAGACCATCTTTGCCGGGAAGCTCTTCTGGTGATTTGGGAAGTCCCTCATCCCAATTCTCACCAAAATTACGGTATAACAAAACCTCTTGGTCATCGCGGGTAATATTTCCTTTTTTTAAATGATAATAACTGTTTAAACCTTGATAATAATCATTTAAGGAACCCCTAAATTTTCTAATTCCCCATGTTTGTAACCCTGCCCAGTAAATTGAACTGGGGAATCTCTGTAATCCCTCTCCTGCAATTGCTCCGATAACTCCGTCTTTAAACCCCATTTCCAACAGTGAATCACATAATTTAATTTCTTCTCATTTTACTCGTTGGGAAATATTTTCTGAGGGTACTCTATTTTTTTCCATTTTTTTTAGAATCCATGGGACAAATAGCATGTACTTAGCTCTGGTTTGAATAGTAGTAGTTCCGGGGAATAAAATATTAGCTATAGAATCTCTTACTGATCCAATGCCTAATTCGTCAATAGTATCTTGTTGCCGTAGTTGACGGATTATTTGGACCATCTTTTCACGATCTTCATCTGAAAAATCAACCCAGGAAAAAATAGAAGCCATTTACATTACTCCTCTATAAAAAATATTTTTGAAACAGAGACAACGGTTCTTTCGACAAATTTCCCACCGTTTCTCGAAATATATTTTTTCTTTCATTCCCCCTTAGCTTAATATGATATATTCCTCTTTTACTGTATTGTTCGGGCCATCTGGGTATTTTGTCACCACTTTAGGCTACACTTATTTCTTTGGTATTATATTGTCAGTAGAACCGTCCCTTTGACAGTCTATTTAAATGAACCACTGAAAGCGCGAATGCGTCGTAGGTAGTGTTTTTATTTTTCCTTCGCCCTCTTTCAAGATTTATTTATAGACGCAAGTTCACTAATTTGCTTTATAAAATTATCTAACCTCTCTTTAAAAGTTTCAAAACCTCCGGAAAGATCCAGAGTGCGAAAACCGAATCATATGACAATGCCCCGTCCCCTGTCGCATTTATTTATCATAGAAAGTTTCTTGTAATCTTGTTTGAAGTCGAACAGCAACACTTTCACCTTGTTCTGCTATTTTATCAACTAGAAAGGCAAAATGTTTAAGTGTCTCTGGATTTTGTTTGATAGACGTTTCTTGTTTTGACCATGAATCATAAAGAAGTTCAGCAAGTAAACTGGCAATCCTACCTTTTTCAAAAAACTTTTTATAATTATCTACCTTAAGAATACAACTATAGAGCCAACTAATACCAAATTCAGGAACAAGACTAAATCCAATCGTTTTGAGAAGCCCTACTAAACTTAGAAAGCACTCAGGATGATGTCCCACAGTATCACACCAGCGATTGATGAAAGGTATCATTTTCTTCAGTGGTGCCCATTCTTGTATATTCCATTTCATTATTCCTGAGGGATCAGTAAAAATGAGCAAACCCAATATATCTCTCATTTCGTCATTGAGATAATATCCAAGGGATTCACAGCAAGCTGAAGACAATACACAGTCTCCTACGTGAATCCATAATTCGATAAGCCTATCTTCAAGTTCAGGTTGAGGACCAACTAAGCTAAGTTGTCGCAAGAACTCTTCCATCATTGCCGGTGCTTTTTCCCAGTTATTTACGATAGGATCACATAATTTAGATTCCACAATATTTTGAGGCAATCGCAATAAAGCATTGGCGATAATCGGGAACAAAAGATGATTCCAATTATTATGAGCCCATTCGTTATAATGTTTGTCCTCTTCCTCAAAGTGAATGTAAGTATTTATCGTAAACAGCAAAAGTTCTTCCAGAAAATTAATAAGCTTGCTTGATAATGGTATCTGGGTAACTTGAGTGTGCGATGGCAGACAATAAAGAACCGACTGTGCATGATTGGTAGCTACTTCAGTATATAAACAATTTTTGATGGATTTTGGATAGAATTGGATAAAAAGTAAAAGCGCTATCTTCTTTGTGCGTGCGATTAATCTTCGCATATTTGCATAATTTCCCCAATCTCTACTTACTCTCGGTTGCTTTTTCAAATACCAAAATTTATGATCAATGGCTTTCTTACGTGAGGATTTGATTACTTTATTGATACATCTCCAAATTATTTTTTGGTCTGTCACCCATAGCGCCTTAAGTCCATTAAACAAGTACTCTTTGACCTCATTATTTCTATGTAACGCTAGCGCAAATATTGCCTTGCGAATTCTTCTATCTTTGGGATATTTTAGGAGGAGAATCGGTAAAGCACGAGCTGCAGATCGTCTGTAACCCATCGAAAACCTTGATATTTCATCTTGAAACTCCGCAGGCGGTTCAGGTCGTTTAGCAGCAATTAGTATTTGTTCACGACACCATGAAGCATAATTGTTCTTCTCGACCCATTGCCACTGATGTGTCACCAGCCCTGCTACAAAGGCAGCGATAGCCTGAGCTCCTTGTTCTGAATCTTCAAGAAACTTCTTGGGCTTATATGATGGATCATCTTGATGAACCAAATCTTGAGCATATTCAATTGCAGATTCAAGAGTCCAAGTCTGTCCAATCTCACCCTTGTCCAAAAGATTCATTGACCAACCTTGAAAACTGTAAAACCTATTTCTTTTTTCAATAATTTTTAGTTTATCTTTCTGTTGTTCTTCTAATTCTGCTGGGAGTTTAAACCGAATCCCAATCTGCCCTTCAACCCCAGTTTCAAAAGTCTCATAATTTTCCCGTTCTGCTTGCGCTGCCCAAATCTTGCAATTTTCGATTCTTCCCTGAACTAAATAATCGTTTTTCTTCTCATCCTCGTACAAGAAGGGAGGATTGTCTGGAAAAGCTCGCATTGCATTCTGGAGTCGCTTACAAAATCCTTCAGGTCCAGATAACAGAATAGAAAAAACAAAGTTACGTATGTCAAGTTTGCGATGCGGCTGTTTGGCAATATCAAGTAAAATTTTAAAGTCTGCTTTTTTATTCCCCAAAGAGAAGTTAGTTGACAACATGTTAACAGAACTTTCTGCCGTTATATCTTGAGTAAATCTGTAAATATCCATTGTCCAAAAGGCAGGATTTTCAAGGATTGGAACTACTACTTCCCGACATATCTTTTCGTTTGCCAATGCCACAGATGAACACACTCCAACTACAGCCACAGATTTCGTATCCTTTAAAACTCTCTCAAACAATTCTTGTGAGTCGGTACCATTCTTTAACTGTCCATTCATCCAATATTCAAGAGCCATTAACGCACAAGCAATTACATCTCGTGCCACACTTGGGTATCTATACCACTGATAAACATGTTCATCACCCCAAACTTTTATAGTACCACTTTTAAGCTTAATGATCTGTGGAATTGGTTTTCTATCCCAATTTAACTCTTCTCTCATTTTCCAGCATTTAGTTGCATGGTTTGTAATTCTATGGATGAAATCTAAACCTTCATTTGGGTGCAATCTTAATAATCCTAAAAATGGACCTTTGAAATATGTTGGAGGACTCCATTTTGTGAACCCAATCCCTAAATTCATAAATAGATGATCGTAACTTCCAAATCTATCATGTTTTATTTTTATACATAAAATGGCTTCAAGTATATCTACAGCAGTTTTTGGTAGATGCTTGCAAATTGGTAACCAACCTTCTTCAAGAATGAGTTCTTCAAAACCATAGTTTTTATCTTCTCTATCCCTTAATGCTTTTTGCTTAACAAACTCATCAACTATTTCGGATAAGCAATCAGCTGCCCAAAGAACCGATTTAATATATCGGTTTTTGGGCTCTTCTTTATGACTTTGTAATAAACCATCATTGAGTATCTTTAAACTAAGGTTTGCAATTTCTTTTCGGAACGATTGATTCTTCTCGGTATTTGTCATCCATTTTTCAGCAATGTGGGAAAATTCGAATATAACTTTACCCTTAATTGCATCGGGGTTTTTTAATACCAATTGAATAATTGGGATCCATTGTTTCCAAATTGGTATCGTTAAATAGGCAAGATATTTTTCAAACTCTACCTGTGGTAAACCTGCAAACAGAATACGGGCTGTTGGACTCGGTTGGACACAGATCGTCCTTAATGCCTTTAAAAAATTACTTAGTAAGGCCGCATCGTTCTCAAACAAGCATGGTTGTATTCGTGGCAATATTTCTTTCAATAAAGGAGAGAAAAGTGGTGCAGTTAATGCAATCTGATACCAACGCGGAGAAAGAATGCTTTCATCCTCTAAACCAGTTAAAAGATTTAACCAAGCACTTGGCGATTGCTCGACCTCTAAAATTCTGGAAGTATACAACCGAAAAGCTCTTACCAGACCAAGTGGTTCGCCGATCTGAATCAAAAATCTTGGAATGTTGTCTTTATGATTGCTCAACAGAATTGTCAAAGCCCAATCTTCTAAAATATCATGAGCAAATCGAAGGCGATTACCTTCTTTAACTAAGAGCCTATCAGAAACTAATCCAGAAGTCACCTCAGAATCCATATCATCACTCACAGATATGAACCTGTCGCCACTTAATGATTGCATCGCAATGCGAATTAACAGTTGTTCCCGTTTATCAGGATTGCCTTTTCCGGATCTCAACCTATCAGCTAATCGAACAACTTCTTTCCAAAACCACTCTAAGAGCCAGGTTTCTGTTAGAGTCCCAGGAACCGCTTCGATTGGTAGTGAGATATCCGGAAGGGTCAATATATCCAATATCAAAGGTCGAGAAAGAATCTCTCTCAAATGACCCTGTGCGGCGAGATTTTTCAGCTTCGGAAGTTGGGTTACTACTTCTTTAACTTCCTCATCGCTTAATGATCCAACCTCCACCGTTTGTAAGGAATTATCAGCAAGGTTTGTTCGTGTTTCTAAATGCAATAATACGTTTGTAGCTTCTTGGCTTCTACAGGTGAAAACGATTTTCCAGCAATTATCCTGATGTCCACCTTTATCCAGAATAGATTTGTTATATTTGCGGATTTCAACGATTAAGTCATTTAAAACACGCCTTCTGTTTTCGTCGTCTACGGCGTGCTCTAATCCATCAATTAAGATGCAACGAAATGGTGCCGCTCCAGTAGCAAACAAGATGCCTTGAAAGTTATTTTGAATATGGATGTTGTGTAAGAAATTCTCTATTGTTGTACCAAAAAGTCTTTCAACAGAGAAGGCAATTATCTCCCCTTCAGATCTCAATCGATTTGCTAATAGTTTAAGCAATCCTGATTTGCCCACCATCGGTTCTCCAGTAATAACAACAACCTCTTTCTCCTTAATACTTATTTCTAATTGATCGAGTAGTTCAGTTCGTGGTAGTTGAACCTTGCCACCGATAGTGTCGTTGATATATTCTAACACCCTAACTGTATGTTCTTTCAACTTGGCAAGATCTGATGTAAAATTTGGATGTTCTTTAAGAACTATCGCATTGGTGGAACTCTTTGTCCTTAGAACATCTATATCAATAGACCCTGCAGAACGGGTATATTCTGCAACAATAGAAATTAGACTATTGAAAAGTAATTTTGCCTGCCCTTCATTTCTATTTTTAATTTGATCAAGTAAACGATTCCAACAGTGAATCGAATCACGGCTACCGGCATATTCTAAGTCAAAGTGAATAACTACAAGACATCTTAAAAATTTCCATATTTCATCATCTGTTATATTATTTTCTTTTGATTTAGAAAGGAGATATCTGATAATTTTAAGATATTCTTGTTTCTCCTGAGAAGAGAATATTGGAAGCGATACCTTTCGCAAGAATTCAGTTGAATCTTTGGATGTTCTCGCCCATTCTAAAAGTGGTCGGAAATGTTTATCAATCTTGTTTTGATAAACCCCAAATCCTATACCAATCCTATCAGCATTTTGATTAAATTGCCATCCTAAAGAACTACTGAAAGTCTTCCAACAATCCTCTATCACGCTTGCAAATGTTGTATTCGAAACTGAATCTGAAAAAGTCAAATCATGCTTGACTTGCAAAGCGAGTTTTCTCTCGCTACAACCATTAGCGCTAGTTATAACAATATCATCGAGTAAACACCCAGACCATCGATGTTGGAATAGGACACTTTTGGTTATACCCCAGTCCAATCCTCTTGGTATGTCTCCAGTTAAAAGAGAGACAAGATACGATGTACCAACTAACTGCTCGAAGGTCACTCCGCCTCCGCCAGTTGAGAATGGATTTGACAAAGCGCTATTTACTGCATTATTACTCACTTTTATTCACCGGTTTCATTTAATATATTTAAAAAAAATCTATTTTCACATAACATTCCCAGCATTTATTAGTATTCTAATAAATTAAAAAATTTACCTTTGCCAAATTTTATCCAATTAGGCCATCTATAAATTACATCATACATGTAGAGGTAAAGGAAAATATAATTATAACTTGATTTACTTAATATTGAATTTAAGATCCTAAATTCTTCTAGTTTATATTTTAGTCTATGGGGTACTGATTGGGATATTCTGTGTCCAAAAACCACTAACAACCACAATTCATTTAAACCTCTTAAACGATATCTTTCTCCTTTATTAATCTTAGATTCAATTATACTTAGCAATCCTTCTTCTGTTAAACCAATAAATCCAACATTTAGATTGGAGTTCCATCTTAGGTGGGAGTTACCCCCAATTTTATAAATATCAATTTCATCAACATATTTACTTAATATTTTATATTTTTCTGGAACTAAAACAGACTTCTTAACTTTCATAATAAATACCTTAGTGCAATTAATTAATTCATCTATAAAGGGTAGGATTTCTCCTCGTGAAGGCAAAAATACCTTTCTAAAAAATATTGAAACACAAATACCCATTAATTCCTTATCTAACTTTATCTTTTCATATATTTCCCCCTGGAGTCTTTCCCAATTACTCTCTACTTCTCTTCTTGAATGTCCTAATATTTCTTGTAATGAATGATATTCAGTAAGTTCAATTCCTATTTTCTTGCCAGAATAATCAATAATAAAATCCGGAGATTCAACACCGTAATCAATTTTTGTTGGATTGATCCCATATAATTTTAAGAATGGTTCTAAATAAAATAATTCTTTTCTCTTTTTATCATCCATGACCAAACCTTTCTTAATAATCATCTCAAATCAATTTTTTTATTTTTTGGAATAGCAAAAACTGAACTTTTTATGCTTTGTCCTCCCATTATCATATTCCCATTATCAACACCTTCTGGCCATTCTGGTCCTCTTATATCTTTGAGATTTATAGGAATATCAATTATATCTTGTGGTTTACTATTTCTGTATAAAGTAAGTTCGTTTAAACCCTCATATTCTTTGAGATTAAGTGTCTTTTGGGGTCAGGCTTCACAACTTCACATTATTTAAATCTCTATACTCGATTTGATCATAAGGCCATTCACTTTTATACTTTGTGAACTTGTGAAGACTCTATTTCCTATTCCCGAAAAACTTTTTATTAGCCCAAGATCTTTGCCAATCTCTCTACAGATTATTTTCAGGGACTTTATCTTTTGCCAAGTTGATCCCGTATTTGTCCTAAATTTTATTTTATAGTCTCATAATATTTTAATTTTTCCAGTCATAACTAAAATTTCCACATTTGCATCTTATTTTTTTCTCAACTTTATCGTAATATTTTGTGGAAATTATCGTATTACAAACGTCGTGCCGAAATAATTTTTCTAATTCCAGCACATCCTGCCAGAAAGCTCGGCATTCACCAATACTTGGATCAAAACTGCTATCATGAGAATCTTTATTGCCAATAAAAACCGAAGAAATCATCTTATCAATAATTGGCCCAAATATATCTTTACAGGGTTGCTTATTAGTCTTGCTTTTTAGCTCTGAAAGCAATTCATTGCTCATTCTATCTTCATTTATTTCATTTGAACGATATTTAACATAAACCTCTATTTCTTCAGATATTTCTTTTAATAATCCTTCTAAATATATTCTTATAATATTACCAAGTCCTGTTTTGTCATTATCTATTAATCTTTGTTCTATTATTCGTTTCAAGTCAACAAGTGTTTCATTTAAATGCGCACCTTTAGATTCATTCCAATTTACAACATTTATTATCCAATCTACCTTGCCCCGCACCAGATTCTTCATATAATCAAACCAATTTCTTTCATGCGTCATAACAAAAATCTGATAATCCAAAAATTTTTCCATTAATAAGTCACTAAGCCGCTTTCTATGATTTAAATCAAAACTTGATATTATGTCATCAAGAATAAAGAAATGATTTTCTTTATTAAAAGCCTTCACAGATGTTAAGAAAAGGGCTATGCCTAAACTATTCAAATGCGATTCACTTAAATATTTTTGAGGTGGAGAAACACTTTTATCAAAGAATTGAAATTCTAGTGTTATTCCGGTTAATTCATCCTCTTTTTCTGTGATTTTTATTTCAATATTTTCCATTTTTTCGCCTGGGTGCATATATTGATAATACTCATCTATCTCTTTGGAAAAAACATTTATAAATGCTTCCAATTCTTCCTTTTGCTTTTGAACAAATGCATTATAAATTATTTCCAGTGAGGATTTTTGCTTTTCCAGAACCTCTTTTTCTTTTTTTAATCTTTTTATATCATGATACGCCTGTCGCGAAAGAGTAATTTTATCCTGAATTTCCAAAATTTTACTACCTTTTATTTGAGATAAAAGAACCTCATTTCTTTTTTGACAAAATACTGATGTCTCGTTTAATTTTGCCATATCAAATATTATCTTGTCTCTCGTTTTAATTCTTTGTTCTTTTAATATATCAACACCAAGTTCTTGACTGATTGATGATATATATTCTGTAATACTTTTTACAAAATCCCTGATATCTTGATTCCCTTTTGAACTGAAATATTTGTTAGTTTGAACACCGACAATCACATTTTTAATTTCATCTAATGCATCCTCGACACTTTTTTTTGTTTCATCAAGCTGACTTTTTTCCTTTTTAATTGATTCCAGTGTTTTTAGACGCAATTCAATTTCTTTTATTAATTCTTCTCTGTCTTTTTTCTGAAAACATAAGGGGCATTCATCTTTTTCTATGATAGAGCCCTTTAGCACATTCAGTCCTTCAGTCCATAGCTTGTTTAAAGCAATTTTCTTTAAAGTTTCAACATCCTGAACGATTTTTTGAAATGACTGATAGTACTTTTCGTATAAATCCAATAAATTATTTATTCTATTCTGCAGGTCATTTATTTTACTAATAACATCACTATAATATGCTCGCTGTTCAATTACTACAGAATCATCAGATTTTTTAAATAAAGAAAGTATATTATCTATATCTTCAAGTTTAGTCACATCTTTTTCCAATCCTAATGGTTTGATTATTTCGTTTATTTTATTTACATACTGTTCTTCCGACACAACTCGTTCATTCAAAGATGTCATTATTTGGCCTTCTCTCTGACTTATTTCATTATCATAATTCTTTGATTTTAAACTACTTTTAACCTCATTTACCGCTTTTTTTAGAACTCCTCTAATATTGGAAACATCAGCAAAGCCAATAACCTTTGACAATGAATCTAATTTTTCTTTTTTAGTAGATAAAACGAAATCTGTTAAATCCCTATACCTTAAAATGAGGTTCTCATTTTTAGAACTCTCGATATATTCTACAAATGCATCAGAATTATTGGAATTCTCAACTTCAGGGTTAGATTTTTTTAAACTTATACTTTTTTGAGAATCTAAACTACCATCAGTAAAACTAATTTCCACTGAACTTTTTTCTATATCTGCAATAAAAATATTCCGAAGAGCAGTCAAACCGCCCTTCCTGTCAATTTCATCGCTTGAAAGATGCCTAACAGAATCCTTGTAAAGCCATTCTATTGCATCTGTAATACTACTTTTCCCGCTTCCGTTATCTCCAAAAAGCAGGGCTGATTTAAAATTTAATTCCAAAGATAATTCTTTTTTGACTCCTCTAAATCCTTTAATACATAAAGATTTAATTTTTATCATTTATTTCCTCTTCCTTTAAAGAAGTAAGCTTATTTGATAAGTTGATATTAGTTAGTTTACCTTCCTCATACATTTTTTTTATTTGTGATGCCAATTTTTCTTCCACATTCGGAATAGCTAATATATTATTGAAAAAATCATCCAATATTTCTTTGCCGCTTTTTACTCGTTTATCCATTTTGAGTATTCCCCTTTTCAAAATATTTCCAGTCAATTTCAAAATTAAGATTTAAATCTTTTTTTAATATCTCAAGTCCGGTTTTGTTATTGCAGATAGGATAAACACCATATCTATTAACAAAACTTAAAATAAAATAACTTTCTAAATCCTCTATTCTATAATTCCATATTGTTTTTAGCATTTCAAAATTGAGATATGTAAAATAAAGTCCTTCAACCGTGCGATAATTAAAAAGTCCTTCATTTCCGGAAGCATTCCCATAATGTCCTAATAATCGTTTACCTATACTGTTTGTTCTTTTTTCACTCATACCAATATAAATTAATCTTGATTTTCTGAAGGGATAAGAAATTTCAGTCTTTTTTAGAAAAATAAAATACAATCCACATACACCCATCAATGGTTTTATATTTTCAGGCCCAAATTCTTTATACTGGTCGAAATTAATTTTGTATTGGTTCATATTTTAATTCTTCTAATCGAATGATGACATCCTGGTTGTGCCGGAATCGAAAAAACAGAATTGTTTTTTATAGGCCAATATTTAGCACGATGACCATTATAAATTATTTTAACATCTACAATTTGACCTTCATGAACACTACAATCTGCCGGTTCCCATTTAGGTTGTTTAGCCCTATATATTTGACATTTTTTTATCCCTTCATCCATTAGTTTTTTCGCTAAACCTCGCACATACCAAGTATTAAATTCCGAAAAACCTAATTGTTCTGCTGCTTGTAAATAATTAATATTTCTTCTACTAATCATTCCTTGTTTAGTAGTATATCCTTCATCTTCATTCCAATAACTCGGTTCGCTTAATGCTCTGACCAATTGTTCATCATCTCCATTTTCTATTGCTTCTTTCATTAATTCTATAAATTTTCTTTTTCCAAGTTCTGACAATCTTTTGCTAATATACGGAGTCTCAGATTTTTGTTCTTTTTCAAATTCCTCCAGCATGTATTTTCTTGTTTTTTTATCCAATTCTTCAAAATTTGCTCTCATAAATTACCTCCTAAATTTTGTTATAGTATTATCAAAAATCCTTTAGTAATTCTCTGTTAAATCGTTGATTATCAATGCTTTTTGAAAACTTTTAGGGTCAGACTTCAAAACTTCACATTTTTATCAATTTCTGTGTTCGATTTAATGGCAAAATCATTTATTTCATATTTTGTGAACTTGTGAAGCCTCATTATTCATTCCTATCTCATCGACAAATTGTTAATTAAAATTTGATTATTCCCTTTTTATATAGATAATTCCCATTTCCTGTTACAAGATAAGATAAGACGGAAAATCTTTGTAAATCTTTATAAATCTTAATTTCATCATTGCTGTCAATTGATCGAGAAAGGTCTTTAAGATTGCTTTCGATCATATCAAAATATTTTTTAGGAATGCTGAAAAATGCATCCTTTTTATTTGCAACATTATTTACAAAAGAATTTATATTTGAATATGTAGAAAGTAAGACAGAATGAATTAAAATAAGCGAAGGGTCATATTCGATATTTAAAATCCTTAATACCATCGCATATGTTGCACTAAAGCAAAATAACTTTTCACCAATATTATTGGTATTTTTCATTAATTCAAATACTTTATCAAATTCATCTACAATTATTTTTTTATTTCCGTTTGAAATTTTCATAAATATATCCTCCCATTTTTATTAAGTTTAATATTAACTAGCAATATTAGAAGTAAGAAGTTTGCTTTCTTCTTCATTTTGATCCTCTGCACCAAATAATTCATTTTCATTTTGGCTACTTTTAGCATAAATACTATAAATATTTGGACTGCTTTGCAATTCATTATTACTATCATAATTCAGATAATAACTTTTTTGCCAATCAGAATATAAATCTTCCTTGCAAAAATCTATTTCAGGTAGCAATTTTTGTATTGCCACATTTATATGTATTTTTTGAGCTTCATTGTAATCATATTTATTTTCTGCTACTTCTAACAGCCATGGGAACAGTTTGATAAATCGCATCAAAGCAATGCCTGCAGAAGAAGGAACATTAGCTCCATTTTTCCACTTAGTAAGTGTGCGTTGAGGTATTTCTAATGCTCGTTCAATTGACGACATGCTGATTTTATTATCAAGAAAATCATTTAGAACATTCTCAATACTTTTTTGTTTTAATTTTTTAATCGTTTCATCTATTAAAAGTTCATTTTGATTAAAAAAATCACCTCGAGATCCACACTTGGAACATATGTTTTCATGTATTTCAATATTATCTTGACCTCCAAAAGGTTCCTTTATTAGAACACTTCCCTTCCCGTCTATAATATCTATAGAACCGCATGCTGGACATCTCCGTTTATTCATTTTTTTCCTCCAACTTATTAAATATGCCTAATTTATCAAAGGCAAAATACATTGCTTTATTCCAATTATTAGATAAATGAAAAGATTTAATAATCCATTTATTAGTTTTATCATTATACATAAAGGCTATGTACCCTCTTCTACCCCATGTTTCAAATTCATAAGCATCGACCATTATTGGTTTATTTTTATTTGGATTATTCTCCCACGGCTTAGTATTCTCAAAAATTTGATTTTCCAATCCGTTATTTTGAATAAAATCTAAGATTTGTTTTTTACTACGTAAATTAAAATATTTATCTGCATCTGCAAGAACGTTAGGAGGTAGAAATATATTATCTCTATTATTTTTTTTACATGCTTTTTTAAAGTCTGCAAAATCATAAGATGGTATATTTTCTTTATACTTATAATACGGCATTTTTCCCTCGATTTCAAGTATTTTATACTTAAAGTAACAAAAATATCATGATATTGATACTTAATATGTATTTTTTATAGATTAACGATACGGCTTAGTGACTGACAAAGAGGAATACAGCAGATTTTCTAGTCCAACTTCAACCGCTTATTAGCCAAAAATATTTAAATAAAAAAATACCTTCTTTTTGAGGAAAGTTTTATAGGTAAAAAAAGGGGGGGCACACTTTACTTTTTATATAGTATTAAAATCGGGAATATAAAAAAAGAATGTCCCCCTTTTACCATAAAAATATATAATTATTATAAAGTATCAGATTTAAATATTTAACGCTTCATTTCCTTTTTATAAGAATCGTTCTTCCATATTATCTAAGTTTATTTATTTTTATGTTTTGTGGGATCAGTTAAAATATATCCTTGTCTCTTTTTAGGGGTTGGCGGAAAAGGTTCGCCTTGAGTAACTGTAACTTCTCTTCCTGTTTTAATATTTTCATATTGGCCTGATACTTTAGCTTTTTCTCCAGGTTTAAAGTATTTTTTTCTCCTCTGTTTAGCCATATTGGCTATCACCTCCCTTCTAATGAATTTTTTAATAATCACTACAAATAATTATTTTCTCTTTTACTACATAAAAAGGCTTTAGATTTTTTTACAAACCCAAAGCCTTAATGTTTTTATTTATTAAAAATAGACTTTACATTTTTGTCAAATTATATTAACATAATAAAACATTAAGAGGTTAAGGATTTGTCCTTTATTACAATTTATATCCTAACCTATTTCTTTCCCGTCTTGTTTTCTGTAAAAAACAAGACGGGTTATTTTTTTAATTTAATAAAAAAGAGGGGATTGCCTCCCCTCTTTTTTATATCTATTATTTTTTTACACACTATATATAGAATATTAAATATTCCCATACACTAAATGTATTGTATCCTTAAAAAAATGATTTGTCAAGTTTTCGTTCCTAGTGTTATTTAAAAATTAAAAGTGAACCGTTTTTTTAATGATTTACGTTTTAAAAGTGAACTCTTAGAAATAACTCAAAACTGTAATAATATAGGATCAAAAAGTGAGGTCCTATATTATGAAACAGCTACATAAAAAATTTAATGATTGCCAAATGGGGGCAATAGGGACAGGGGCGATAGGGACAGACACCTATTTACCGCAGAGGCGATATCAAAGAAAATAGGTACATCCTATTTTTTCTATGGTTTAGCTTTCCATTTTACGAGTTCTTCCTTTAGGACGTCCATCTATAGTAATACCCAAAGCCTCAGCCATCTGGTTAAGAAACTCCTCAGATCCTATAGGTTTTCCGCTAAAAATTACCGAATTATTGACTTGGTACACCTTCCCTATTTATCTAATGTCAAATGTTGAGACCTGGCCCCTTTTACTACTACTTGAGTTGTTATGGATTTTTTTTACTTGATTTCTTTCCTAAAATCTCATCTTTAAGAGATAAAATCGACTTTCTTTTTTCTTTACGAATCTCAGGAATAAAATATA
>Ga0209979_1001946_pt1 | contig 20965 bp, 18 predicted proteins | sample AnhtaG_FD_183114 | JGI IMG/M metagenome (GOLD analysis project Ga0209979, IMG submission 183114) | Deep subsurface microbial communities from Anholt, Denmark to uncover new lineages of life (NeLLi) - Anholt_01485 metaG (SPAdes) (version 2) | ecosystem: Environmental > Aquatic > Marine > Oceanic...
GCCGATGACCACCACCCGCAGAGGGACGCCCACCTGAGGTGCCGCCAGGCCCACCCCGCCAGCGTCCCGCATGGTGCCGATCATGTTTTCAACCAGGCGCTGGATAGAACCGTCCACCTGCGGCACCCGCTTCGCCCGCTGGCGGAGCACAGCATCACCCAGCACCGTGATGGGCAGAACCGGCAAGCCTAAACCTCCTGTCCCTCAAGCGGTCGCTACTATTGTAGGACATGGCGTGCCTAGTGTCGCCCCTGCCGGTAGCCAGGGCGCTTCCGGCGGAGTGAGGCCTCACAGGAGGCTAACGGGGTCTACATCTATTGTCCAGCCCTGGGGGAAGGAGATCTCCTGCAGGAGCTCGGCGGGGTCGTCGCCTCGCAGGACGATCTGCCAGCGATGCCGACCCCGCATCTTGGGCACGAAGGAAGGAGCGGGGCCCAGGATGTCCAGGTGGGGAATTCCCCGGATGTCCGTCTCCCGGCGCAGAGTCTTGGCCAGGCGAAAGGCCTGCTCCTGAGCGTACAGCGGGTTGGTGTGGGCGAAGATCAGCCGCGCCAGCCGCCCGAAGGGGGGATAGCCCAGGCGCCGCCGCAGCAGCGCCTCGTGCTCGTAGAAAGCGGCGTAGTCGTGGCGGGCGGCCGCCTGGATCGCCCAGTGATGAGGGGTATAGGTCTGGATGATCACCCGCCCACCCAGCGGCCCCCGACCGGCCCGGCCAGCCACCTGCTCCAGAAGCTGAAAGGTGCGCTCGCCGCTGCGGTAGTCGGGCAGGTTGAGGCTCACGTCGGCTGAGATCACCCCCACCAGGGTCACCGAAGGCATGTCCAGCCCCTTGGCGATCATCTGGGTGCCGATGAGGATGTCTGCCTCTTTGGCCAGGAAGCGGGCCAGGATGCGCTCGTGAGCGCCCCGATGGCGGGTGACATCGCGGTCCCAGCGCAGGAGGCGAGCCTGGGGGAAGGCACGCGCGGCCTCCTGCTCCACCTTCTCGGTGCCGATGCCCATGAAGCGGATGCGGGGGCTATCGCACTGAGGGCAGCGGTCGGGCAGGCGCCGCCCGCGATGACAGTGGTGGCAGATGAGCCGCCCCTCGCTGACGTGATAGGTAAGGGAGACGGCGCAGCGAGAGCAGGTGGGGACGTGGCCGCAGTCGCGGCACTGAACGAAGGAGGCGGCGCCGCGGCGGTTCAGGAAAAGGATGACCTGCTCGTCGGCGGCCAAGGCCTCGGCCAGCGCCTGAGCCAGCGAGCGGCTGAAGATGCTACGATTGCCCGCCTTCAGCTCCTGGCGCAGGTCCACTACCTCCACCTCGGGCAGGGACCGCGCAACGCAGGAGCGCCCATCGCCCGAGGCCAGCGGCTGCACTCGCTCCCTCAGCTCCAACAGGCGATAGCCGCCGGAACTGGCTCGATAGTAGCTCTCCAGGTCGGGTGTGGCGCTCCCCAGCACCAGCACGGCCCCCGTCAGCTCGGCCAGCTTCTCGGCCGCCCGGCGAGCGTGGTAGCGAGGAGCCGGGTCCTGCTGCTTGTAGGTCCACTCGTGCTCTTCGTCCATGACGATGAAGGCCAGGTCGGGCTGAGGGGCGAAGATGGCGCTGCGGGGCCCGATGACCACGGCGTAGCGGCCGTCGCGGATGCCCCGCCACTGGTCGAACTGCTCGCCCGGCGACAGGCCGCTGTGCATCACCGCCACCCGTCCGGGGAAGCGCTCGGCGAAGCGGCGCACCGTCTGGGGCGTCAGGGATATCTCCGGCACCAGAACGATGCCCCGCTTGCCCAGGGCCACCGCCTTTTCCAGGGCCTGAAGGTAGACCTCCGTCTTGCCGCTGCCGGTGACGCCGTGCAGGAGAAAGACCGATGGCGAGCCGCCGTCGCCGGCCGCCGAACGCTCCAGGGCCTGCGCGATCTCTCCATAGGCTGCCTGCTGGGCTGCCGTCAGGACGGGCGGGTCTCGGGAAGGATACGACCTGGCTGCCAGAGGGTCGCGCTCCACCTCGACCTCCTCCAGCGCCACCAACTCCCTGTCCACCAGCCCCTTCAGACCAGCGCTGGTGATGCCGCTGCGGGCGCGCAACTGCGCTACCGGCATGAGCGGCCCCTCTTCGACCAGAGCCGTCAGGGCAGCCGCCAGCCGCCGCCCTCTGGCCGACGCGCCCAGCTCCTTGGCTTGCTTCCGTGCCTCCCCGCGCTTCACCAGCAAGCGTACGTGCGGCACCAGCTTGGGCTTCACTTTGGGCCGGCCCAGCTCATAGGTTCGCTCCACCAGCTCGCGGCGCACCAGTTCCTCCACCGCCGCCGACAGGCCGCGCAGCTTCAGCTCCTTGCGCAGCTCCTCCAGCTCCACCTGGCGACGGCCAACCACCTGCGCCAGCACCTCCCTCTGGCGAGGCGTCAGATCCAGGGAGGGCATCTCCTCGGCCGAGACCAGTGGTCGCAGCAGGGTGAGAGGCTTGCGCCGAAAGCCCGGCGGAAGCATAAGGGCCACGCAGTCGAACAAGGGGGCCAGGTAGTAGTCGCTGAGCCAGCGGGCCAGGACGGTGTGCTGAGGCAGAAGCAACGGCCGCGAGTCCATGGGGGCGATGATATCCCGCGTTTCCGGGTAGGATGGCTCGTCCGTCACCTCCAGCACCACCCCCTGGAGGGTGCGGTTGCCGAAGGGTACGTACACAGCCTGTCCCTCCGCCACCGCCAGCCCAGCGGGCAGCGAGTACGTGAAGGCGCGGCGATGGGGCGCAGTGGAGTTGACCGCTACTTCCGCGAAGGGCATAGCCAAACCATCCCAGGCCAATATATCACCGCGCGATCGCAGATCAAAACGGGGGCTGTCATCACAGCCCCCGCGTTTTTTCCTTTCGTCGGCGGGACTATTCGGCCTCGCCCTCCGCCTCTTCCTCCCGCTCCTCGGCCTTCGCCTTCCGCTGCTCGCGAGGCGGCCTGCGCGCCTCCTTGATACGGGCAGCCTTGCCTGTGAGGCCCCGCAGGTAGTACAGCTTGGCCCGGCGCACTCGTCCCCGCCGCGTTACCTGCACCTTCTCCACCCGGGGCGAATGGACAAGGAATGTCCGCTCCACCCCCACGCCGTGGGTAACCCGCCGCACGGTGAAGCTCGAGCTGCTGCCCGCCCGGCGACTCCGAATGACCACACCCTCGAACACCTGCGTGCGCTGCCTCTCCCCCTCCACCACCTTGACGCTCACCCGCACGCTGTCGCCGGGGTGGAACGCCTCGATTTCGGGCCGCTCCTTCAACTCTACCAACGATGTCAGGTCCGTCATGACTACCCTCTAGTGAACTACGGGCTGGGTAGATTAGTCAATAGCCACTGCTTCTCTTCCTCCGTCAGATCGGCGCGGGCCAGCAGCTCGGGCCGCCGTTGGGTTGTGCGCAGCAGGCTCTGCTGGCGGCGCCAGCGGGCGATCTCGCCGTGATTACCAGATAGCAGCACCTCCGGCACGCTCATCCCCCGAAAGTCAGCCGGCCGCGTGTACTGGGGATCCTCCAGCAGGCCCTGAGAGAAGGAATCGTCGGCCGAGGACAGGGGCGAGCCCAGGGCGCCCGGGATCTGGCGTACCACGGCGTCCACCACCACCATGGCCGCTAGCTCGCCCCCCGAGAGCACGTAATCGCCGATGCTGATCTCGTCCGTCGCCAGGTGCTCGTGCACGCGAGCGTCCACGCCCTCGTAGTGCCCGCAAACCAGGACGAGCCTATCGTGGCGGGCCAGCTCCACCGCCACCTCCTGGTCGAAGAGCCTGCCCTGCGGGGTCAACAGAACTATCGGCCCCCGCTCCGCCGCCTGGCCCTCAACGTCTTCCACAGCGGCAAACAGGGGCTCCGGCTTCATCAACATGCCCTGCCCGCCGCCGAAGGGATAGTCGTCCACCGTGCGATGCTTGTCGCTGGCGTAATCACGGATGTCGTGAAGGAAGATCTGGACGATCCCCTTCTCCACCGCCCGCTTGACGATGCTCTCCTCGAAGGGGCCGCGGAACATGCCCGGAAAGATCGTGAGAATGTCGATGCGCATGACGCCTGCTATCCCTGCAACCGCTCCACGCCCTCGCCTGCGGCCAGGTGGTCGCCCGCCTCGCCCCGCACCATCTCCAACGCATGGGCCAGCACCGGCAGGAGGTAGGCCAGGCTCTGACGCACCCCCCGCTCGCTGCCCGGCAGGTTGACGATCAGGGTGCGACCGCGCACGCCAACCACGGCCCGGCTGATCATAGCCATCGGCGTGTGCTTGAGCCCCTCTTGGCGCATAGCCTCGGCGATGCCCGGCACAAGCCGCTCGACCACCTCCAGGGTGGCCTCGGGGGTCACGTCTCGCGGCGAGAGACCAGTGCCGCCGTTGGTCACGATCAAGGCCAGGTCTCCCTCATCGGCCCACTCCCGCAGGCGGGAGGCGATGACCTCCTTCTCGTCGGGCACCACTTCATACTGCTCTACCGTCGCCTCCATAGAGGCCAGCATCTCGCGGACGGCCTCGCCGCTGGTATCGACCCGCTCGCCGCGCGCCCCCTTATCGCTCACCGTCAGGATGCCGACCCGCCAGGCCATGATCATCTCCCCGATCAAATTTTCTGAGATCCCCACAAATTCCCCTCGGTTCTACTTGACAGGAGATCAGTGAGTGGTAAGATGCCCATGAAGTGGGGAATTATGGGGCTTTGTCCCAACCCTGGGGCTTCTCCCTTTGTATTCTTCGCTAACCGATGATACCACAAGCGTTATCGCTGGGGGAAGCCTCCCTAGCAGCAGGACAGGAGGAGGCCAGGCGTGGCCTTTCGGGGCACCTACGAGCACACCCTGGATGACCGCGGGCGATTAGCTATTCCCGCCCGCTACCGCCATCTGTTCAATGAAGGCGTCGTCCTGGTGCAGGGCGAGGACGGCTGCGTCGAGGTGTACAACCCCCACGACTTCGAGCTGAGCTCCGAGGCCTACACCACCGAGCCGGTCACCACCAGGCACGGCCGCCATCTCCGCCGCACCCGCTACGCCCCTGCCTTTGACGCCGATCTCGACCGTCAGGGGCGAGTCGTCGTCCCGCCATTCCTGCGCCAGTGGGGCGACCTCAACGGGGGTGTCATCATATGCGGCCGTGAGGATTGCCTAGAGATATGGAATCCCCAGCGCTGGGCCCAGGAGATGGGCCAAATGGGTCGGGCCGAAACAGGGGAAGGCACGTAGCAGGCAGCAGGACGGTGAGCACAACGATCCAGCCGACAGTAAGCCACACACCGGTCATGGTGGAGGAAGTACTGCAGGCTCTGGCGGTCCAGCCCGGCGGTCGCTACGTGGATTGCAGCGTCGGCGGCGGCGGCCACGCCGAAGCCATCCTCGAGGCCGCTTCGCCAGGGGGCCTTCTCCTGGGCATCGACGCCGACCCTAGGGCCCTTCAGATAGCCCACGGTCGCCTCGCCCGCTTTGGCGACGCTGTCCTGCTGGTGGAAGGAAACTTCCGCGACGTGCAGACCATCTGCCGCAGCCACGGCTTCGCTCCCGTGCACGGCGTCCTCTTCGACCTGGGCCTCTCTTCCCTGCAACTGGCCGAGGAAGGGCGCGGCTTCAGCTTCCAGGTGGAGGCTCCCCTGGACATGCGCTTCAGCCCCCAGCAGGCGGTCACCGCCGCAGACATCGCCAACACCTACGCCGAGGAGGCCCTAGCCGACCTCCTCTGGCGCTACGGACAGGAGCCACGCAGCCGCCGCATCGCCCGCCGCATCGTCCGCGAAAGGCCCCTAGAGACCACGACCCAGCTAGCCAAGGTGGTGGAGAAGGCGGTAGGGCGCGGATACCGTCGCATCCATCCTGCTACCCGCACCTTCCAGGCCCTGCGCATCGCCGTCAATCAAGAGCTGGAAAACCTGTCGGCCGCCCTGGAGGAAAGCCGCGACATCCTGGGCTACAGTGGCCGCCTGGTCGCCATCAGCTTCCACTCCCTGGAGGATGCCATCGTCAAGAACTTCTTCCGTCAAGAGTCGCGCGACTGCATCTGCCCGCCCGACGTGCCGGCCTGCGTCTGCGACCACAAGGCCAGCCTGAAGTTGGTCACTCGAGGCGCTACCAGGCCCACGCCGGCCGAGGTGACGGCCAACTCCCGCTGCCGCAGCGCCCGCCTGCGGGTGGCAGAAAGGCTGTAGCATCATGGCAAGAGGGCATACGGCCATCGCTGATGAGCGTCCTGCCCCACGCGCCAAGGGGCGGCCTCTCGGCATGCCGGTGGTGCTGACCATCGCCCTGGTGGCCGTCGGCCTCGCGGGTCTCTTGCCGCTGCTTCAAAGCAGCCAGGCCACCACTATCGGCTACAACATTCGCCAGCTAGAGCGCCAGCGCAACGACTGGGAAGCGCGCATCCACGAGCTGGAGGCAGAGGTCGCCTCCCTGGCCGCCCTGGACCGCATCGAGAAGGAAGCCCGCCAGCGTCTGAACATGCAAGCCCCCGAGCACACCGTGTACCTCACCGTGGACGTAGCCAGCCCAGAGAGCCAGCCCATCCCTGACCGCTTCCTGCCTCCTAAGAAGCAGGAGAGCGCCAAAGAGGACCAATCCTGGTGGCAGTCCCTCTTGGACCTGCTGCCCTTTCCCTGATAGGGCCTTGAATGATCGAGCGCAGTCAAAGACAGCGGAAGCACATCGAACAGAGGCGAAGAAGCTGCGGAGAACCCATGTCCTGTATCCTAGCGGACGGTAAGTAGTGGCAAGACAAGGCAACGGCATCTCCGGACGGCTGGGGGTGGTGATCGTCCTTCTCCTCATAGCCACCCTCGGCCTAGTGGGTCGCCTGGCTCACCTCCAGCTCCTGAGTCACCAAGAGTACCAGGCACAGGCCCAGGACGAACATCAGGACAGCCTGGTCTTGAACCCCCGCCGCGGCGCCATCCTCGACCGCAACGGCTACCCCCTGACCGCCAGCGTCGATGCCTACGACGTCCTGGTGGACAGCCAGGTGTGGGACGACCCTGCCCAGGCCCAACAGCGGGCTGAGGCTCTAGCCAACCTCGTGAACCGCCCGCCGCAGCATATTCTCACCGACCTGAGCACGTCCATCACCCGCGAGGTCATCGTCGGCCGCGGGCTGGACTATCAAGGCAGCCTGCGCGTGGAAGACCTGGACCTGCCAGGCGTCAGGCTCGTGCGCACCAGTCGTCGTGTCTACCCAGAAGGGAATCTGGCGGCGTCACTGATCGGTTTCATTGGCCGGGACAATGTCGGCCTCACCGGCCTGGAGGCTGACTACGATCGTGACTTAAGTGGCGCCGCCGGTTCCCTATCCTACGAGCGCGACGGCCTGGGCAACAAGATCGCTCTGGGCTACAGCGAGCGAGTACCGCCCGAGCCAGGGGCGGATATCATCCTCACCATCGACCGCTATATGCAGCGCATGGCCGAGCGGGAGCTGGACGCCACCATCGAGAAGCACGAGGCCAGCGGCGGCACCATCATCATCATGGACCCCCGCACGGGGGCCATCCTCGCCATGGCTAGCCGCCCCTCCTTCGACCTCACCCAACTCGACCTCAGCGATGAGAGCAAAATGGACCTCTACCGCAATCGGGCCATCACCGACCTGTATGAGCCAGGCTCCGTCTTCAAGACGGTAACCATGGCCGCCGCCCTCGACGCTGGCCTGGTGTCACCCGAGAGCGTCTACGTTGACGAAGGCGTAGCCCGCATCTCCGGCTGGACCATCGTCAATTGGGACCACGGCGCTCACGGCACCCAGACGGCCACTCAGATCCTGGTCAAGAGCCTGAACACCGGCGCCGTCTGGCTGAGCGAGCTCCTAGAGCCGGTCCGCTTCTACGACTACGTTTTCCGCTTTGGCTTCGGCCAGCCCACCGGCGTCGGCCTGTCCGGGGAGGCAGCGGGCCAGGTACGCACCCCCGCCGAGGACGCCTGGTCGGAGGTGGACATGGCCACCAATTCCTTCGGCCAGGGGATCAACGTCACGCCCTTGCAGATCGTCACTGCCATCTCAGCTATCGCCAATGACGGCAAGCTTGTGCGACCTTATGTCGTGCAGGAGATCCGCCGCGGCGACGAACGCCAGGCGTTCCAGCCAGCGGAAGTGCGCCAGGTCGTCACCGCCGAGGCGGCCAACACCCTTACCCACATGATGAACGCTGTGGTAGATGGCATCACGGCCGTGTACGCCATCTCCGTACCGGGCTATCAAGTAGCGGGCAAGACGGGCACGGCATCCATCTCCGTCCCCGGCGGCTACAAGGAAGATGCCTACATTGCCTCTTTCGCTGGCTTCGTTCCCAGCGACGACCCCGTCCTCGCCATGCTGATAAAGATCGACGAACCCAAGGACGTGCCCTGGGGCTCGGCGGTGTGCGCCCCCGTCTTTGCTCGCATGGCCCAGTCGATCCTGAACTACCTGAAGGTTCCACCGGCGCCGGAGGCTCTAGTGCATGAGAGCCCTTAGGAATAAGATCGGGCCATGCCAACCACTCAAGACATAACAGCGGCCCTCGACCCCCTGCTCATCGCCGCGAGCAGAGCCATCGAGCGGCAAACGTTCAGCGGCGTGGCTATCGATTCGCGTCAGGTGCAGCCCGGCGACCTATTCATCGCCCTGGCAGGCGAGCATCGCCACGGCCAGGAGTTCATTCCCGACGCTATCAGCCGCGGCGCTACAGGCGTGATCGCCGAGCAGCCGCCGCTCGACCTGCCCCAGGAGGTCTCCTTCTTCCGGGTTGACGACACCCTTGCCGCGCTCCAGCGCCTGGCCACCTACTGGCGAGGCAAGCACAGGGTGAAGGTCGTGGGCATTACCGGCAGCGTGGGCAAGACCACCTGCAAGGAGCTGACAGCTGCCGTCTTGAGCTCCGGCTATCAGGTGCTCAAGAGCGAGGCCAACCTGAACACGGAGATCGGCCTGCCCTTGACCCTTCTCCAGCTCCGGCCGGAGCACGAGCGGGTTGTGCTGGAGATGGGCATGTACAGCCTCGGCGAGATCCGCCTCCTCTGCCAGATAGCCCGACCCCAGGTGGGCGTGGTCACCAACGTCGGCCCGGTTCACTTAGAGCGCCTAGGCACCCTGGAGGCCATCGCCGAGGCCAAGGCGGAGCTGGTGGACAGCCTGCCGTCCGACGGCTGGGCCATCCTCAACGGAGACGACCCCCAGGTGGCGGCCATGGCCGAGCGCACCAGCGCCCGCGTTGCCCTCTTCGGCGAATCGCCCCAGTGCTCCGTGCGAGGCACTGTTCTGTCCACCAGCGGTCTAGAGGGCATCTCCTTTCGCCTGACCTGCGACGATGAGTCTGCAGAAGTCTCAGCGCCCTTGCCAGGCCATCACAACCTCTACAACGCCCTGGCAGCGGCCGCCGTGGGCCTGGCCGACGGGCTGTCCCTTCAGGAGGCAGCCGCCGCCCTGGCCACGGCCGATGTCCCTCTGCGCCTGCGAGCTCTCAGCGGCCCCCAGGGCAGCACCATCCTGGACGATGCTTACAATGCCAGCCCCACCTCCATGCTGGCCGCCCTCGACCTCCTGGCCGAGCTTCCCGGTCGCCGCCTGGCCCTTCTGGGCGACATGTTGGAGCTGGGCAGCTTCGAGGAGGAGGGACACCGCCTGGTGGGCGAGCGAGCGGCCCGAACCACCAACGTCCTCTACACCCTGGGTGAGCGAGGTCGGATCATCGCCGAGGCTGCCCAAGCCGCCGGCCACCAACAGGTGCGCTTCCTGCCTTCCAAGGAAAAAGCGGCGGCGGCCATCCGCGAGACGTTGAGCGAGGGCGACCACCTGCTGGTCAAGGCCTCGCGGGTCATGGCCCTGGAGACGGTAATCGAGGAACTGACGAGCTGACATGGTTAGAGCCCTAATGCTGGGAGCGATGGCTTTTGTGCTATCGGTAGTTGTGGGGCAGCCGCTGGTCGAGTTTCTGCGGCGACGAGGGCTCGGCAAGGAGATCAGCTCCGATGGCCCGCCATCCCACTCAACCAAAGCGGGCACGCCCACCATGGGGGGAGTGCTCATCTTCGCCATAGCCCTCCCCATCACTCTGGCCGCCAACATACTGGACCGCCTGTCGATCCTCCTGCCCCTGGGGACGATCGTCGGCGCTGGCCTTCTCGGCTTGACCGACGACCTGCGCACCATAGTCGGCAGGACCCGAACGGGCCTCAACAAGCGCCTCAAGGTCTTCCTTCTCACCGTCCTGGGCCTGACGGCCACCCTCGTCCTCTACTTCGCCCTGGACGTGCAGGACGTGAGGGTCCCCTGGGCTGGCCAGTTCGACCTGGGCCTCGCATACATACCGCTGGCCGTGCTCATCATCGTCTTCACCACAACCGCCGTGGCCATCACCGACGGTCTGGACGGCCTGGCCAGCGGCACCAGCGCCCTGGCCTTCCTGGCCTATGGCGTCATCGCCCTGCTCCAGGAGCAGACCTTCCTGGCCACCTTCTGCTTCACCGTCGTAGGGGCGACCGCCGGCTTCCTGTGGTACAACAGCTACCCCGCCCAGGTGTTCATGGGCGATACGGGTGCCCTGGCCCTCGGCTCCTCCCTAGCGGTAGTGGCCCTGATGACCGGCCACTGGTTGCTCCTACCCATCATCGGCATTGTCTTCGTTCTAGAGGGATTATCGGACATCATTCAGATCGGCTACTTCCGCCTCACAGGGGGCAGACGCATTTTCAGGATGAGCCCCCTGCATCATCACTTCGAGCTGCTGGGCTGGTCCGAGCCCCAGGTGGTGATGCGATTCTGGCTTCTGGGAATCGTGGGCTCCCTTCTGGGGATCACCCTGGCGTCGCAGGTGTAGACGGGACTATGGCAGGCGAGCACGACTTCAAGGACAGGCAAGTGACAGTGGTCGGCCTGGGGATCGAAGGGGTGGACCTGGTGCGCTTCCTCCATGCCCAGGGCGCCCGCATCACCGTCAGCGACGCCAAGCCCGCCGAGAAGCTGCGGGCCCGACTGGAGCAGATCGCCGACATTCCCGCCCGCCTGTCGCTGGGGGCCAACGACCCCCAGGACCTGCTGGCCGCCGACGTCATCTTCCTCTCCCAGGGCGTGCCCCTCGATCTGGCGGGACTGGCAGAGGCGCGCCAACGCGGCATACCCATCAGCTCGATGTTCAAGCTCTTCCTGGAGCTCTGCCCAGGGCCGCTGGCCGGTATCACCGGCAGCAGCGGCAAGACGACCACGACGGCTCTGGTGGGGGAGATGTTCCGCTGCGACGGCCGCCCTCACTTCGTTGGGGGCAACATCGGCGTCGCCCTGCTATCGCATCTAGCCACCCTCACGCCGGACACCTGGGTTGTCCTGGAGGTAAGCCACACCCAACTCCAGCTCCTGCCGGAGCGCAGCCCCAACGTGGCCTGCCTGCTGAACATCACGCCCAACCACCTCGATCGCTTCTCCTGGGACGAATACCGCCGCCTGAAGGCCGACATCCTCCGCCACCAGAAGAGCGACGACTACGCCGTCCTGGCCTACGACGACAGCGAGACGCGCGCCCTGGCCGAGCGGGCCCCGGGCGAGGTGCTCTACTTCAGCCTGGCCTCGGACGTCCCCGGCGACGGCGCCTTTCTCCGCGGCGGCTGGGTTATCTTCAGACAGGGCAGCCAAGAGAAGAGGCTGTTCCCGATCGAGAGCCTGCGCCTGCCGGGCCGCCACAACTGGGCCAACGCGGTGGCCGCGTCTGCGGTGGCTAGCGTCTGCGGCCTGAGCCCAGAAGCCATCGCCGGGGCGGCGGCCGAGTTCCAGGGGCTTCCCCATCGCCTGGAATTCGTTCACCAGATCGGCGGCGTCGCCTACTACAACGACAGTATCGCCACCACTCCCGAACGCACCCTGGCCGCCCTGCGCTCCTTCAGCCAGCCGCTGCTCCTCCTCCTGGGCGGGCGCGAGAAGCACCTGCCGCTGGAGGAACTAGCCGATGAGGCCTGCCAACGCTGCCGAGCCGTCATCTGCTTCGGCGAGTCCGGGCTCCTCTTGGAGGAGGCGATACAGCGGGCCTCCGAGCGGCGGTCGGCCGACGACCGGCCCAGCCTGATGCGGGTGACCAGCCTGGCTGAGGCAGTGGAAGCCGCTCGGGCCCTGACCCAGGCGGGGGACGTGGTCCTCCTGTCGCCTGCCTGCACCAGCCACGACGCCTATGACAACTTTGAGGAGCGAGGAGCCGATTTCCGCCGACTGATCCTGCACCTAGCTCAGGAGGTGGAGCCATCGCCACGCTAGAGACGGGCCGCCTGCGAGCAGGCCCACCCGACTACATCCTCATCCTGGCCACCGCCGCCCTACTGGTGGTGGGCCTGCTGGTGGTGTACAGCGCCAGCTTCGCCGTCGGCCACCTGGAGTACGGCGACACCAACTACTTCATCGCTCGCCAGGCGGCCTTCGCCCTGGTGGGCCTGGTGCTGTTATGGGTGTTCATGAAGATCGATTACCACCTTCTGCGACCCCTGAGCGTAGCAATGATGGCCATCGCCCTGGTGGGCCTCCTGGCCGTCCTGATGCCGGGCATCGGCGTGGAGCAGAACGGAGCCAGACGCTGGCTTGCGCTGGGGCCGTTGCCGCCTCTTCAGCCATCGGAGTTTGCCAAGCTGGCCATCATCGTCTACATCTCGGCTTGGCTGGCCGGCCGCAGCCACGGCAACGATATCAAGCACTTTTGGGCAAGCTTTCTGCCCTTCGTCCTGATGGTCGGCCTGGTCGCCAGCCTGGTGGTCGTCGAGCCCGACATGGGCACAACGATCATCATCGTCCTCACTACCTGCACCCTCTTCTTCGTAGCGGGGGCATCGCACAGGCACCTGTTGCTGCTCATCGTAGGAGCTGGTCTCATCAGCTGGGGCATCATTTTCCTGGCCAGCTATCGAGTAGATCGGATTTTCTCCTTCATCGCCCCTGGAGCAGACCCGGAGGGCTCCGGCTTCCACATCCGCCAGCTGCTCATCGCCCTGGGCAGTGGCGGGCCGGCCGGCCTGGGTTGGGGCGTCAGCCGTCAGAAGTTCTTTTACGTACCCGGCTCCCACACCGACGGCGTCTTTGCCATCATCGGAGAGGAGCTGGGCTTCATCGGTGCCGTGGCCATCATCGCCCTGTTCGCCTTCTTCGTCTATCGAGGCGTACGGACGGCCCTCAATGCCCCCGATTCTTTCGGCGCCTACTTGGCTGTGGGCATCGTGGGCTGGATCGCTTATCAGAGCCTGATAAACATCGGCGGCATCACCCGCTCCATACCTCTCACAGGGGTACCCCTACCTTTTATCAGCTACGGCGGTTCGTCCTTGATGGCCGTCCTGGCCGGCGTGGGTGTCCTTCTGAGCGTGTCCCGCTACGGCCGCGATAAGGGCTACCTGGAGCGGGAACCAGCCCCACGCCGAGGCAGGTTCAGCAGGAAGACGAGATGAAGGTTGTCTTCAGCGGTGGCGGCACCGGAGGCCACGTCTATCCCGCCCTGGCCGTGGCCACAGCCCTCGCCCAAGAACTAGGCGACGGCCAGACCTTGGACGCTCTCTACCTCGGCACGGCCAGCGGCATCGAAAGAGAGCTGGTCACCAGGGCAGGCCTGCCCTTCCGCGCGGTCGCTGCTGGCGCTATTCGCGGCCGCTCGCCCTGGGGACTGGCCGCCAGCGTCGTCAAGCTCACCAGAGGGGTGACCCAGGCCCGAGCAGCCATTGCCCAGTTCCAGCCGCAGGCCATCCTCGCCACCGGCGGCTACGCCAGCGTGCCCATCGCCCTCGCTGCTCGCACCTCTCATCGTCTTCCCCTCGTAGTCTACCTGCCCGACATCCGCCCCGGCTGGGCAGTTCGCCTCATGGCCCGCCTGTCCCACCGCGTCGCCGTCACCACCGACCGTTCCCTGTCCTACCTACCTCGCGCTAACACACTGGTCACCGGCTACCCCGTCCGCCCTACCTTCTGGCAGGTAGGCAAAACCGAAGCTCGCCGCCGCCTCGCCATCGACCCCCAAGAGCGCGTCCTCTTCATCACCGGCGCCACTCACGGCGCCCGTAGCCTCAACCGCATGGTCGCCGACCACCTTCCTCAGCTACTGGAATTATGTCAAATCATCCACCTGAGCGGCTACAGCGATCACCCGCGCCTAGACCGCCTGCGCCGCAACCTGCCCGACCGCCTACGCCCCCGCTATCACCTGTACGGCTACATGCACGAGGACCTGCCCTGGGCCATGGCCGCCGCCGATCTGGCGCTGATGCGAGCTGGCGCCTCGGTGATGGGCGAGCTGCCGGCCATTGGGCTGCCCGCTATCCTGGTCCCTTACCCCTACGCCGGCGGTCACCAACTCTTCAACGCGCGCTTCCTGGCCGATGCCGGGGCAGCCATAGTGGTGGAGGACAACAAGCTGAACGGTCTCCTGCCCCTGGTGGGCGAGCTCCTGGCCGACGAGGCACGAAGGACTACCATGGCCGAGGCCGCTCGCCGCCTGGCCCGCCCGGACGCCGCCACAAACATCGCTCGCCTGCTGCTGGAGGTAGCCAGGTGACGGCGAAGGGCATCCCCCAGCGCGTCCACCTGGTGGGCATCGGCGGCATCCACATGTCGGCCATCGCCCACGTCCTCCTCGCCTGGGGCCACCAGGTTTCGGGCTCCGACCTGAAGCTGTCGCCCCTTACCGAACGCCTCCGGGACCAGGGGGCCACCATCCACCAGGACCACGCCGCCGACCATCTAGGCGACGCCGAGCTGGTCGTGTACACAGCGGCCGCCCAGCCCGACAACCCCGAGCTGACCGAGGCCAAGCGCCGTGGCCTGCCCCTTCTCCAGCGAGCGGAGATGATCGCCCGTCTGCTCGAGGGACGCCAGGCCATCGCCGTGGCCGGGAGCCACGGCAAGACCACTACCACCGCCCTTATCGCCTTCATGCTACAGGAGGCCGGCTGCGACCCCACCTTTCTGGTGGGTGGCGAAATAATCGACCTGGGCACCAACGCTCGCGCCGGCCGAGGCAAGCACATCGTGGTCGAGGCCGACGAGTTCGCCGGCGCCTTCCTTCACTATCGACCCCAGGTGGGCGTGGTCACCAACATCGAGCCCGACCATCTGGATTTCTACGGCAGCTTCCAGCGCCTGACCGATGCCTTCCGCCAGTTCATGTCGCAGGTGACGGCCGACGGCTTCCTCATCGCCTGCGCCGACGACCCTACTGTGCGCCACATCCTGGCCCATCCGGAGGCCGAGCCGCCCATTCAGGCCAGGGTCATCCGCTACGGTCTGAAGAAAAATGGCGGATTTTTTCCCCAAAATCTTTCGCCAAAGGGTATATGCGGGTATGCTTTTCTGCTAAAATACGGCGAAGAGCCCTATACAGCCTTCGAGACCCATTTGGCAGGGGGCCATCAAGTGAACAACGCCCTGGCTGCTATCGCCACGGCGAGCGTTCTCGGCCTGCCCCGGCCGGCCGTGCGGGACGCTCTCGCCCGCTTCCGAGGGGTCCAGCGACGCTTCCAGTTCGTGGGCGAGGCGGCGGGCATCACCATCATGGACGACTATGCCCATCACCCCACTGAGATCGCCGCCACCATCGCCGCCGCCCGCCAGCGCTTCCCCGGTCGCCGCCTGATCTGCCTCTTCCAGCCTCATACTTACAGCCGCACTAGGTATCTCCTGGACGGCTTCCGCACCTGCTTTCAGGGGGTCGACCAGCTTCTCATCGCCGAAACCTACGCCGCCCGCGAGAAGCCGTCGGCGGGCATGAACGCCCAGGAGCTGGTCGAGGCCATTGACGGCCCCCCCGCCAGCTACGCCGGAGCTCTGGAAGAAGCGCCGCCAAAGGTACTGGAGGCGCTGCGGCCGGGCGATGTCTTCTTCACCATCGGTGCTGGTGACATCGACCAACTGGGACCGAAGGTTCTGGAGACACTGAGAGAATGACCGTGGACAGCCACTTCCTAGCAGAGTTGCGCCGGGCAGCGACAGTCCGCCTGGCCGAGCCCATGTCTGGCCACACCACCTTCGGCATTGGCGGGCCGGCCGACGCCTACGCCGTCGCCGAATCGGAAGAGCAACTGCACGCGCTGGCAGATATCGCTCGCCGTTACGCTGTGCCTTTCTTCATCCTCGGCTCAGGCAGCAACGTCCTGGTGGGCGATAGTGGCATCCGCGGGCTGGTCATCGAGAATCGCAGCGGCCGCGTCGACCAGCCCATCCGCCAGGGCAATGGCAGCCTGCTGGTGCGGGCTCAGTCTGGGACCAGCCTCGCCGGCCTGGCGCGGCGCCTCTCCCCGACCGGCCTGGCCGGCCTGGAGTGGGCCTGCGGCATCCCCGGCAGCCTGGGCGGAGCGGTGATCTACAACGCCGGGGCCTATGGGGGCTGCCTGGCCGACTGCCTGCGCAGCGTGCGCATCGCTAACAGTGGTACCGAAGTGGCGGAACTGGCGGCCAGCGAACTGGCCTTGGGCTATCGAGGCAGTGCCTTCACTCGCGGTGTGCTCCAGGGAAAGATCATCCTTTCCGTCGACCTAATTCTCCACGAGGGGGACGCCCAGGTCTTGGCCACACGAATCGCTGAGCTGGATGCCCGCCGTCAGGCGGCCCAGCCGCGAGAGCGCAACGCCGGCTCGGTCTTCAAGAATACGCCCGAGCATCCCGCCTGGTGGCTCATCGATCAGGTGGGCCTGCGCGGCCACCGCATCGGCGACGCCCAGGTCTCGCCCAAACACACCAACTTCATCGTCAACCGCGGCCACGCCCGCGCCAGCGACGTCAAGGCACTGATGACCTTGGCCCAAGAGAGGGTGGAAGAACGCTTTGGCCTTCGCCTGGAGCCAGAGGTGACGCTGGTGGGAGAGGAACTCGATGGCTAGGGAAAGGCCCCTGCGAGTCGGCATCCTCTTCGGCGGTCGCTCCGCCGAGCATGAGGTGTCGGTTATCTCCGCTCAGGGGGTGATGGCCGCCATCGACCAGGATCGCTTCCAGGCGGTGCCAATGGGCGTCACCAAGGACGGCACCTGGCTCACCCCTCAGGAGACACAGGCAGCCCTAGCCGCCATCAGGGGCGAGCGCATGGGCGCCCTGGAAAAACCCACTGGCCGCGGCTTCAGCGGCCGCGTTCTAGCCGCCCTGCGGAAGGTAGACGTGCTGTTCCCACTGGTGCACGGCACCTATGGTGAGGACGGCTCCCTCCAGGGCCTCCTGGAGATGATAGACATTCCCTACGTGGGGGCCGGCGTGACCGCCAGCGCCCTGGGCATGGACAAGGCCCTTCAGCAGATGGTCTTTCGCCAGGCAGACCTTCCCGTGCCCCACTCGCTCGTCGTCACCTGGCCCCAGTGGAAGAACGAAATGACCGCCGTGGTTCGCCAGATAGAGAGCGAGCTGGGCTATCCCTGCTTTGTTAAGCCGGCCAGTGGCGGCAGCAGCATTGGCACCGTCAAGGCCCACTCACGAGAGGACCTGGCCAACGGCCTGGCCGAGGCCCTCCGCTACGACCGCAAGGCCCTAGTCGAGCAGGCCATCGAGGGCCGCCACATCGAGTGCAGCGTCCTGGGCAACGATGATCCCCAGGCTTCACCCCTGGGGGAGATAGCCTTCGCCCGCGACTTCTACGACTACGTGGCCAAGTACGAAGACCCCCGCACCCGCCTGATCATCCCCGCCGACCTGCCGCCAGAGGTCAGCGAGCGGCTGCGGGCCCTGGCCATCGCCGTGTTCAAGACCACCGATTGCGCCGGCATGGGACGGGTGGACTTCTTCCTCGCCCAGGACGGCCAGGCCTACGTCAACGAGATCAACACCATACCCGGCTTCACGCCTATGAGCATGTATCCCAAGCTGTGGGAGGCCGCTGGCCTCTCCTATAGCGACCTGATAACCCGCCTCATCGAGCTTGGCCTGGAGCGCCATCAGGAGAAGCAAAGGCGTGCATAGAGGCGACTGGCAGACCACATCAGGGCGACCCCTGCGGGGCCACGTCCTCCTGAGGGAGGACGAGGAGCCCGGCGGCCCGCGGCTGTGGCGGCGGCTACTGATGCTGCTGGTGGTGGCGGGCCTCATCGGTGGCGGCCTGGCCCTGTACTTTGCCCCCGTCCTTCGGGTGCAGGAAGTGCAGGTGACGGGAGTCCAGACCCTGGATGCCTACTCCCTGGCGGAGCTGGCCGACCTTGAAGGCACCAGCATGTTCACCGTCCCTCTTGACGAGGCCCAGGAGCGGCTGGCCGCCCTGCCCATGGTCAAGTCGGTGAAGGCCGAGAGGCACTGGCCCCACACCGTTCGCCTCGTCGTCGAGGAGAGACAGCCCTGGAGCTACTGGTACACCCAGGACGACGAGTACGTCGTGGACGCTGACGGCGTCGTCCTGGAAGGGGCCATGCCTGCGCCGGACGCGCTCGTCATCTACCACCAGGACGGCTCGGCCCGGTTCCAACCGGGAGACGTCATCGATGCCGATGCTGTGCGCCTGGCCCAACAACTCTTGGATTCTCTGCCCGCCACCCTGGATATGGGACTCGTGCGCCTGGAATATAGTGGCCGCGAGGGTCTGTCCCTGATAACCGACGCCGGCTACCGAGTGATCGTCGGCGATAGCCACGGCCTGGAATACAAGCTGGCCGTGTGGCAAGCGCTCGAGCAGAAGCTCGGCCGCCAGCAGATGCAGGGACATGTGCTCGACCTGAGGTTCGGCGATAGGCCCTCCCTTCGCTGAAAGGGGAGAGAGAAATGTATCGCAACGGCAACTTCGCCGCCGTCGATGTGGGCAGCACCAAGGTGTGCACCCTGGTGGGCGAGCTGACGCCCGAGGGGGAGATGCACATCGTGGGGGTGGGCATTTCTCCCACCGCCGGCATAAACAGAGGGATGGTAGACAACATCCAGCAGGCCACCGAGTCCATCCTCAACTCGGTGGAGAAGGCCGAGAGGTCCAGCGGCACCCGTATCGTCTCAGCCCAGGTGAGCATCAGCGGCAGCCACATCAACTGCATGACTAACCGTGCCGTCGTAGCCATCCCCGGCCGCAACCGGCCCATTGGGCCGGAAGACGTAGCCCGCGTCCTTGACGCGGCAGAGGCTGTGAGCATCCCCAGCGACCGTCAGGTGCTGCACGTCATCCCCCGCTGCTTCCTGGTCGACAGCCAGGAGCGCGTCAGCGACCCCGTGGGCATGCACGGCCAGCGCCTGGACGTGGAGACGCTCATCGTCACTGGTAGCGTGTCCGCCATCCAGAACCTCACCAAGTGCGTGGAGGGAGCGGGCGTTCAGGCGGAAGGTCTGGTGCTGAGCTCCCTGGCCAGCGCCGAAGCGGTGCTGGAAGAGGAAGAGAAGCGGCAGGGCGTGGTGCTGGCCGATGTCGGCGGTGGCACCACCGGCGTTTGCGTGTTCGCCGAAGGCAGCGCCTTCCACACCGCCATCCTGCCGGTGGGCGGTTATCACCTCACCCACGACCTGGTCGCCGGCCTTCGGGCACCCTTCGACGCCGCAGAGGAGGCCAAGACCCTCTACGGCCACGCCATCCCCAGCACCATCGATTCCGAGGAAATGGTAGAGATAGACACCTTCGGTGCCGATAGGCGTAAGTCCGTCTCCCGCCGTCGCCTGACCGAGATCCTCCAGGCCCGCGTGGAGGAGGTCCTGGAGATGATCTACATGGACGTGCGGCGGGCCGGCTACGATGAGATGCTCGCCGCCGGCCTCGTCCTCAGCGGCGGTTCAGCCAACCTGCCGGGCATGGACATCCTGGCCGAACAGGTGCTGCGGATGCCGGCTCGCATCGGTGTGCCGCGCGGCCTCTACGGCCTATCGGACATTCTGGCCAACCCCGCCTATGCCACCGGCGTGGGGCTCCTCCACTGGGCCCTGCACGAGAAGCAGCCAGACGGGCGCAGGCGTAGGCCGGCCGAGAAGGCGCACGCCTCTCCTTGGAGATGGGTGCGCAGCATTGGTCGCTGGTTCAGGTTTCTTTTGCCTCAATAGCGACCGGAACAGACGGATAGGGACAGCACAAAAGGGGAAAGGAGGCAAAGGTGGCGAACAGGACAGACACTGAAGGCTTGCCACCCATCAAGGTGGTGGGGGTGGGTGGCGCCGGTTGTAACGCCGTAAACCGAATGATCGAGGCCGGCGTGAAGGGCGTCCAGTTCGTGGGCATCAACACCGATACCCAGGCCCTGATGCGCTGCGACGCAGAGTCCCGCCTGCGCGTCGGCGAGCGGCTAACCAAGGGCCTGGGCGTAGGCGGCGATGCCGACAAGGGCCAGCGAGCCGCCGAAGAGAGCCGGGATGAGATCCTGGAGACAGTACGCGGCTCCGAGATGGTGTTCATCACCGCCGGCATGGGTGGTGGCACCGGCACCGGTGCCGCTCCCATCGTCGCCGAGACAGCCAAGGAGGCTGGTGCCCTGACCATAGCCGTGGTCACCAAACCCTTCTCCTTCGAGGGCTCGCGCCGCCGCCTTCAGGCCGAAGATGGCATCTCCATGATGCGGGACCGGGTCGACACCCTCATCGTCATCCCCAACGACCGCCTGCTCTCCATCTGCGACCAGAAGACTACCCTCGGCGAGGCTTTCCGCGTGGCCGACGACATCCTCCGTCAGGGCATCCAGGGCATCGCCGAGCTGATCACCACGCCCGGCGACATCAACCTCGACTTCGCCGACGTGCGCCGGATCATGAACGAGGCCGGCCCTGCCCTGATGGCCATCGGCCGCGCCAGCGGCGAGAACCGAGCACCCGAGGCCGCCAAGGCGGCCATCACCAGCCCCCTACTCGACGTCAGCATCCACGGAGCTCGCGGCGTGCTGTTCAACCTTACCGCCGCCAAGAACCTCGGCCTGCACGAGCTGAACATGGCCGCCCAGGTTATCGCCGAGGTAGTGGACCCTGACGCCGAGATCATCTTTGGCACCGCCACCGACCCCGACATGGGCGATGAGGTTCAGATCACCCTCATCGCTGTGGGCTTCGTCACGCCGGAGCTCTACGAGGAACCTACGCGAGAGGAGAGGTTGCGCCAGATCAGAGGGGAATCTTTGGAGCAAGGCATAGTCGA
>Ga0209979_1001947_pt1 | contig 20960 bp, 23 predicted proteins | sample AnhtaG_FD_183114 | JGI IMG/M metagenome (GOLD analysis project Ga0209979, IMG submission 183114) | Deep subsurface microbial communities from Anholt, Denmark to uncover new lineages of life (NeLLi) - Anholt_01485 metaG (SPAdes) (version 2) | ecosystem: Environmental > Aquatic > Marine > Oceanic...
AAAAATCATTTGATGAACTTTCGTTATCTTCCTTGATATTTCCCTCTGTTTTTATTGTAAAAAATAGTTCTGCAGGAGTTTGATCAATATTGCCAGCTTCATCTTTTGCCTCGATAAAAAAAGTATAGTTCCCGTTTGGTAAATCTGTATACGTTTTTGATGTTTCATCTGTCCAGTCAGACCACTCAGATTCTATTCCTTCAAGCATGTATCGATATACAAGATTTTCTTCCTGTGTTTCATCATCAGATCCCATCCACGTGAAGGTGACATTATGTTCTGTAATAGTTTCACTTGGTCCAGTAACAATAGTTGTCTCTGGAGGCGAAGTGTCTTGATCGGGTGCTTCTATAGTCTGGGTATCCAATGCATATATTATTCCATTTAATCCCACATAAACAATACCATCATCTATTACAGGATCAGAGATAAAAGGAGTTGTAATAAAATTATAAACATCATTATCAATAGAATATTCTGGTGAAAAAAACCATGCAGACTCCCCCGTTGATGTATGAACTGCATACAACCTTCCATCATCACAACCAAAAAACACATATTCACCAAATATAACAGGTGATGAATGAATAGCGGCATTGCAGGAGAAAAACCATGAAAGATTTCCATTGTCTGCATCTAACGCATATATATTATTATCTGCAGATGCAGCAAAAACCAAGTCATTAGAAACCATGGGAGTAGTGTCAAAACCCCAACCGGCCTCATATTCCCATTGTAACTCACCATTGCTTGCATTTACAGCATAGATATGATTATCCCATGAAGAAAAATAGACAATACCTTCTTTCATAGTGGGTGGAGAAGTAATCATACCATCTGAGGTAAAGTTCCATACTATTTCATGATCATCAATAGAAATAGCATAACAACTCTTTCCAGAAGCAATATAGATGGTACCAGAATAGGATTGTGAAGCATATATTTCATCAGAAAAATTAAGCATCCACTGTTCCATCCCATCAGAAGCATAGAGGCAATATACATTTCCAATGTTATCGCCAAAAATTACGTTGTCGTAGGCAACAACAGGCCTGGATACCACATCGGCAGTTGATACCTCCCATTTACTGTTTCCAGCTTTATCAAAAACAGATAAACCCTCGGAGTGACCAACAAACAATAAATCATCACTTACGACAGGGATTGTAGGTGTTTCACCAACATATGTACTCCACTTTTTCTCTCCATTTTCTGCATCAATTGAATAAAGATCCCCAGACGAAGTTGTTATATAGAGAGTGTCTTCATCGACAACACCTGATGAAGAAAAATCATTAACATTATCGCCTGTATCAAACTCCCAGAGAACTTCTGCGTCTCCCTCATATTTAGTATCGTTTTTTAATAAAGTAAAATTCTCTTTCTCTGGAACACCAAAGAATCGTACCCATCCACAAGGTTGAACCTGTCGAATTGTTTCTACATTTGAATCAAGGTTTGTAATGTTTAACACCTTATGTGGGTTGCCGAAAAACGCCCAAACACCATTTTGTTTAAGAAGTGTGGAATCAGTGATTTTAATGTCAGTAATCCAATCGCTTATCGGAGATGTGGAAGTAATCTCCTTGACAATATCGATATCTATCTGCCCATAATACTCTTTACCTAACTCGTCATATTTTAGATCTCTACTTTCAGGACGATAACGAATAGCAAAATAACCAAATCCCGGAATCCCTAAAAGGGGATACACTGATCTTTTTACAAACTGTTTAAAATTAAATTTTTCAAGTCTAACCCTTAAATTATATGGATTATTTGCACTCCAATAGTATCCATCAAACGTCCGCCATACCGCATACGCCCTATATCCTAGTTCAAAACGTGAAATCTCACCAGTTTTTGTATCACCAATAAGCCAGACTGCATTCATACTCCCATCATTTTTATTTCGGAGATGATAAATGACATCATCAATGCTGTCTCCTTTCTGGATGGCATTACGTGCCCTGACCATAAGTGGAAGACCTTTGTTGTCAAACAGTCCTTGAGGATTTGTTGTTTCAAGAAATACGATTCCGTTATCGTTTTGATAATAATCTTCATCACTCCAGATAAAACCTGGAGATGTTGGCATCATTATTCTGTTTCCATCAGTGGGTTGTATGTCGAGCATCACATTCCAACGGAGAGAGATGTAATACGTCCACCACCATGCACCACCTCCGCAGATTGTAGAATGGGTAAAGACCAGTTGACCATCTGATGTGGCATTACCTGTTGCGATAAAGCCATTACAGTGATGCGGTGGTTCCCCATCAAAGAAACTATTAAACAAGGCGTCTCCATCGATATATTTTGTTTCAGGGACAATCTTTTCTAACTGGTGAATAAAGGTTCGCAATGGATGAATACCGACACGCATTCTCGTTAGTTTAGACATGAATTCATACATCTCATTCAAGGTAAGAATGTCTTTAAAAGTGACATTTCTACCATGTATTTGTCCTCCTCTTGCAGTCACACCATCTGCTATTCCTTCTATTTCTTTTTGATATTCTTCAGGAATTTTGTCCCAATACATGCGATAACAATTTCTAATGCAGAAATCCCACCACGTGTTTGCCACTTTTTTATATCGTTCTTCAGAAAAATGTTTACTGAAAGGTTTAAGTTTCGGATTATTATGAATACCGTTGCTCCATCGATTCAACATATCAACAATTTCAGCTGATAAAAGATATCCATGTTGAAAACCACGTTCATAGGGGCCACCTTCGATATGGACATAAATCCATCCCTGGATATTATATCGGTATCCCCGTTCATATTGATCAGCACTAATAGATGGAGGATGAGATTGGTTTTCGTCTGCTAAAATACTTGATGAAACTAATGAAGATGTTAGTATAATCGCAATTAAGGCAAGTGTGTGAATTTTTTTCATATGAATCGACTAAGTATCACAGAATCTTAATAGATATATTATTTTAATAATTATATAAGGTTTTTTATACAGACGTTTCGTTATGTATAACAAATAAAACACTCGCCTCTGATAATTCTGGGGTATGATCAACATGAAAAATTGCGACTATTTTTTCAAATGAAAAACATACAGTGTCGGGATTCTCTTTTTCTTCCCGGTCCAATACCCACAGTTTGAACAGCGAAACTCAATAGTTACCTCTCCACCCCAAATCGTAAGATTTTTTACCCGTTTCAATGAATTATTACAAACAGGACATCTATTGAGGATTTTATCAGGATCGCCCTCTCGGCTGTATATCTCAATACGTACTAAACCACTTTTTAAAACAAGATTACGTAGCCTGCTTTCACTGACATGAAACTCTTTTTTCTTCGTCTTCAACTCTTTCTCTACAAGCTTTTTTAATTTGCGTTGTGAAGAAACAGTACGGTATTTCTCAAAGACTTTTTTAACAGCTTTTCTGACTTTTTCGTCTGAAGGGATGTGATACGTCATAATAAAGTAGAATTACCTCCATTACTTAAATCTTTTATAACGATACGGTTTTTAAGAGATCAGTTCGGGTAACAATTCCGACGAGTATATCATCCTCTATCACGGGAAGCGAGCCGATATGATGCTTCATCATAAGTTTTGCTGCATCAGTTACACTAACAGATCGAGTTGTCCACAGCACCGGGGACTTCATAACATTTTTTACGAGCAGTTCATCAAGCCTGTGTTTCTGATGTCCTAAAGAGAAGGATCTTTTCAGTTTTGCAAACGCAAAAGCAATTTCAACATCAGATATTATGCCAGAGAGTTTCCCTTGATCAACAACAGGAAGACGTGCGACATTTTCATCTATCATAACCCTTCGGGCATGTATGATTCGATCAGCAGATGAAACGGTATGAATATTTTTCTGCATGATTGTATCAAGAGGTTTTTTGCTATCGACAAGAAATAAAAGGTCAGCCTTTGTAACAACACCAACAAGTTTGCCTTTTTCAACAACAGGGAGCATAGTCGGGCCGGGTTTGCCAACCATTTTTAAAATCTTTTTAACATCAGTATTTGGAGAAATCGCTTCTATTTCCTTTTCAGTAACTGATGATGCATGCAATCGAGATGTAGAAATACCTCTTTTTCGTATCGACCCTAGTTTATACGCTATGAGATTATCGGTGACAATTCCCATTATTTTTTTATCTTCTACAACAGGAATTTTTGTAATATCATGTTTTTTCATGAGATCAAGAACATGCTTCAAATCCTCATCCTTATCAACAGAGATAACCTCTTTTGTCATAATCTCTTTAACCTTCATTTATTTCACCTATTCACTTAAAAAATTATTCATATTTCAACGCATCAATGCAATCCTCACAAAGCAGCCGACCCTCTACTCGTCTTAAGGTGGTAGAGAGTGTATTGCAATCCTCGCATTTGCCAGAGAAAATCTGACGTTTCAGATAGGATTCATCTCTTACGGTAATGTCATACCACTCTCGTGATATCTCATGTAAAACAGGAGATATTCTTGAGATGTCTTTCTGTGTTATAACACCGATTAATTCACCGTTTTCAATCACAGGCAGTCGTCTAATATTGCATTTACTCATCGTTTTCATGGCTTCCTCAAGTGAAATATATGGATTTGCAACAACAATTGGGGTACTCATCACCTCTTCAACTAAAACCTTCCCTGCATTTTTTCCTTCAGCAACTACTTTTTTTAAAATATCGCTCTCGGTAAGTATTCCCACTGGTTGTTTTTTTTCTACAACGATGACGTTTCCAATTTTTTTTTCTTTCATACGTTTTGCTGCTTCTAACACAGTAATTGTTGGTTTTACGACCACAAGATTGGTTTTCATTACTTCCTTGACGATGACTTCCTTACCCATTTAACGCGCTCCTTATTGATAATCGATAAAGAACAACAAGCCCAAACATTAAAAGATTTCTACGTATTTTACCTTTTTCATCTATGTGGTAACAATGGACGTGAACTTTCATGGCATCATTTGTAATTAAAGGTATTCCCAAAGTAAAGCAAAGACCTAGATTTGCTGCAAGAAACGGCAAGGTGATAACATATACTCCAAAAACTACTGCTACATTTGAAAACCTGGTTAAGTTAAAGGCGGAAAAAGAGTTTTCTCGTCCTCTTACTGGCGCTATACGTCTTGCAATACGTTTCCATCTGCCAAGACCAAAAAGGATGACTTGGAAGACAAAACCTATGCCTGAAGTCTATTCAGATAAAAGACCAGATATCGACAACTTAGCAAAGTCTGTTATCGACGGACTGACGGGTATCGCCTTTAAAGATGACGGGCAAATCGCAGATTTGCATGTTACAAAAAAATATCATGCTGGAGATAACGAACCAAAAACAATAGTTATCATTGAAAATGTAAAAGAGGGTTTTAATCAAACAACGTTATGAATTGTCAAATTTTTTTATGAATTACCTATGAAACATTCTGATCTGTCTGAAGTGGAAGAAACGCTAAACAATACAAAATCTTTTTAGTATATTGTATATTACCATCCGTGTTGGTTACAATGAAAAAATTACTTATTGCGTATGATGGCTCAGAAGCATCTGAAAAAGCTATAGATATGACGTTAAAATGCTGTAGTGACGAAGATGAAATAACAATTCTTACAGTAATACCTGCAGCTCTTGTAGAATCAACTTTTATAAACATGCTTCTTCCAACAATTGATCTTAGTGCGGTCGTACAGTCAGGTAGTTTCAAAGAAAAAGCTATGGAAAATATCAGCAAAGTTGCAAAAGAGATAGAAGGCAAAGTAAACAAAGTGGATGTTGTCGTAGAAGCAGGTGATCCTGCAGATGAGATACTTATGACTGCAAAAAAGTTGGATTCAGACATTATAATCATTGGATACAAAGGATACGGCAAAGAAGGAAGATTCCTTCTCGGTAGCGTTACCGATAAAGTAGTGCGACATGCAAGCAGATCTGTTCTCGTTGTAAGATAAAATTTGTGATTACAATGCATCCTGCAGATGAGATGCGTGGAATTAAAAGCAAAAAGCTTTCTAAAAAAAGAATTGTTCTTGGGGTAACTGGTAGTATTGCTGCTGTTGAAACCATTAAACTTTCACGAGAATTGATTCGACATGGCGCAGATGTTTATCCTGTGATGACAAAAGCTGCAACAAAGATTATTCATCCAAATTCTTTAGAATTTGCAACGTCTCATACACCAATTATTGAACTCTCTGGACAGACAGAACATGTATTCTTTTGTGGTCTTGTAAAGGATCCAGTGGATTTACTTCTTATTTGTCCTTGTACAGCAAATACTCTTTCAAAAATTGCACATGGCATTGACGATACCGCTGTAACAACATTTGCAACGACAGCCATGGGATCTAAAATACCTATCATTATTGTTCCTGCGATGCATCTTTCTATGTACAAACATAATGTTGTACGGAAAAACATTGAAAAATGTAAAGAAATGAACATCACATTTCTTGACCCTACTGTTTTTGGGAACAAAGCGAAAATGCCAAGTATCGATGAAATAGTTGCAAATGTCATAAGAAAAATAGGAAAACAGGATCTTGTAAAGAAAAATATTCTCATTATCGGTGGTGCTACTGCCGAGCCTGTTGATGATATACGAATCCTAACCAATAGGAGTTCCGGAAAAACAGCTGTTGCTCTTGCAAACAATGCTTTTGAACGAGGAGCACATGTCGAACTCTGGTATGGAAATGCAAAAGAAATTGTTCCCTACCACATATCTGTTAAGAACTATGAAACAGTTAAAGATCTACTAAAATTGTTAAAAAACAATAAGAAAACATTTGATGTAATTATCGTCTGTGCAGCAATTGCAGATTATCTTCCAAAAAAGAAGAAAGGAAAAATTCCCTCAGGAAAAAACAAACTTGATATAGAACTTTCTCCAGCACCAAAGATAATCCAAAAAATACGCAAAGGTGCACCAAAATCCAAAATTATTGCCTTTAAAGTGGAAGAAAATAAAAAAGATTTAAAAAGAGAAGCATTAAAGCTTCTTATAAAAAATAAACTTGATGCTGTTGTTGCAAATACCATTTCTGCTTTTGGTACTGATGAAAATGAAATTTTGATTATAAATAAGAAAAGAAAAAGCATTACTAAAAAAGGAAGAAAAGAAAAACTTGCAGGATATATTCTTGATACGATAAAATAAGCGATTATTATGAAAGCTACAGCCTTTGCCCCCGGACATATTTCAGGTTTTTTTGAACCAATTTATCAAAATCAAAATGCCGATAGATCAGGATCCCGCGGTGCCGGAATCAATATATCCTTAGGTGCAACAAGTCAAGTAACAGTTAAAAGTTCTGTAGATCAAACTATTGATATATCTCTAAACAATAAAAAAGCAGATACATCTGTTACAAAACTTGCCATAAAACACCTCATTGGAGATACTCCTCTCCATATTACGGTAAACACCGAATTAGATCTTCCAACAGGCCAAGGATTTGGCATGAGCGGTGCAGGAGCACTTGGTAGCACTATTGCTCTTGCAAAACTTTTACATATCTCAAAAGAGGAGGCTCTAAAATCATCCCATTATGCAGAAGTAACGTTACATACCGGTCTCGGAGACGTTCTTGCAAGTAGTTTTGGTGGCGTTGAGATTAGAAAAGAAGCAGGACTTCCTCCCTGGGGGATAATAGAACATATTCCTGGAAAATATGACGTTGTTGTATGTATCATAGGGAAAGAAATTGATACAAAAAAAATACTATCTGATCCTGCAAAAATAAATGAAATCGCATCGTATGGCAGATATTGCACTAAAAAAATACTTGAAAAACCCTCCATAGAAAATCTTTTTTCACTTTCACAAACGTTTACAAAAAAGACAGGGCTGGCGGATGAAAAAGTGCTTGAAGCAATTGATGTAGCAAATCACCATGGCATGGCAAGTATGTGTATGCTCGGTAATTCAGTATTTGCTATTGGCGATACTGAGGCATTATGTAAAACACTCACAGCATTTGGGAAAATGTATGTTTGCAGTGTTGACCAATGTGGTGCGCGAGTTTTAGAATGATTTCATTGTAAAGTTAAATCTCATTCGACCTTCCAGTTGCAAGATCTATCAGATGCTTCTCTCCATCTTCAGGACCTTTTGCAAAAAGGATATCATGTGGATCAATTCTTGTGTTTTTATTTGGGCCATACTGCCATCTGTCTTTATGGCGCATCGCAATTATCATCATTCCTGTTTCACTTGCTAGTTTTAGTTGACCTAAGGTTTTTCTGCAAAGTATTGACTGAGGTTTAACCTCTACTCTGGTGAATACAACATCAGCCTCTCGGATACTCATTTTAAGAATCGGATGCAGTTCTACATCCCTGAGTTCTACATCAGCTATTTCCTGTGCCGCATCTGCGATCTGTTCCCCAGCATGTGCAATTCGAAGAAACGTAAGCGCATCATCGATACTGTGCTTTCCGTTCTTTACATCTTCCAAAGATTTCTTCTGAAGCATTTGATACAAACTATCTACAACATTTTCTAGATCATACACCTCTTTTGCGATTATTTTGTTATCGTAAAGTACTGATGAATAAGCGAGATCCACCATAAGTTCTGATTTATCTTTAATTTCAAGAACTATTTCTTCAGCAGTTTTCCCTTTCATTCCAACACCTTCAATTGTCCTTTTAAAAATTTATTGAGATCCATATAGCCTTCATCTGTTCCCCGTACTATGAGCCAGTCATCTGCTTTAAGGCTGGTATCAGATCGGGGGTTATATATCCAACAGTCTTCACGACGAATTGCTATAATTCTCATACCTGTTTCTGATTCTACTTTAAGAACACCGATCTTTTGATTACATGCTTTGGATTTTGATGATACTTTTACGCGAAACAAACGTTCATCAGCCTTTTTCAAAATTTTAGGAAGAATCGGCCTGGTTTCCTCTTTAAGAGATAAAAGATTTGCAATATCTCCTGCAGCATTCGAAATGCTTTCAGCAGCCTCCGCGACTTGAAGGATTCCTGCCAGTTGCTCTGCATCTTCTTTTGTTCGTGCTGCCATCATCGCCATCATTCGAATATCATAATTGAGTTTATCCATTCGAACGTCGAGATATTTTACTTCTTCAGCGATCTCATCACTGTCGAAAAGAACTGCAGAATATGCAAGATCAATAATAAGTTCTGAGATATCCTTCATCTCTGTAAGTAGCTCTTTTACCGTGGTTGGTTCATATTCAAGTTCAGTGAATTCTTCTTTTTTCCACTTCGGCGTTCTTTGCAGTCTTCCAAATATACTTCTTCTCTTTTTTTCTTTCATACTCCAACTACTCCAATAAATAAAAATAAAAACACTATCCCAAGGGTATCACCAACAGTTGTCACTACTGGAGCGACCATATCATCAGGATCCAGTCCTCTTTTAAAAGACCAAAAAGCTGTAAGGACACTAACTATTGAGATTATACAAATAAGTAAGAACCCTGTAGCCAACACTATTGATACAAACTTTATCAAGTTGATATCATCCATTCGTATACCACTAAATGATGCCGTGTAATAAATAAGTATCGCAAGAATCGTATATGTTAGGACGCCCATTATTATTGAGGTAAATAAGTTTTCATGCATTTTTTTATCTTTAATATCAAGACTAATGTATCCTACATGAAGACCTGAAGCAAGGCGTGCTCCTAGAATGCTTCCAATGTTACCTCCAACCCCATTAATAACTGGAATAGAAATGAGAAATACTGGAAATAATATGAGGATTTCTTGTTTACCTTGTAATATCTGTCCGGCAAATATCTCAATAATAATGCATATAGTAAGGAGAGGTAATGCATGTTTAACTATTTTTTTCCAGCTGTAAATCATACTATCCCTCCTACGAAAACAGCACTTCCAAAAATACAAAGCATGGTAACAACATCCCCAAAAGTTGCAAGAGCAGGTCCTGTGATGTTATCTGGATCGTATCCTCGTCTGAAGACAAGATAAATAATGATAATTGTAAGGAAAGTGAGAATTAAACCAGATATGCCTCCTGCAAGAACAACAATTATTATCAAAAGTAAAGGGTTTGGCTGCACATTAAAAAAGAGGGAGGTTATGTAAGCAAGAACTCCGATAATAAAAGACATGAGAAAACTAAGTACTAAAGAGCCGATGATATTTTGTTTGAGATCCTCATTCCACATGTTTTCAGCATCAATGATACCAAGATGATATGCTGATCCCAGCCGGGAACCAAGTGCAGTGCTTATGTTTCCTCTCAACGCAATTATTGCAGGTATCACGACAATAAGCCCAGGGATATTTTGAAGTATCTCTACCATCGCACCAAGAGTATTTCCTGCGATAATTGCCCCAAGTCCGCAAACAATGAGCAGGGGGAGGCTCTGTTTCAACATTTCCTTTGCATACATTTTTTAAAGCCTCCATTGTCCATTCACACTCCAAATTTAAAGATAACATTTCCGATATCTTTCCCACAGCTGATCAATATGATCCTCTAAGGTCTGAATACGTTTTGTATCTTTTTTTGGTTTAAATAAATGACTAAAACGTCCTTGGTATTTAATCCATTCTTCAATAGATTTTCTTTCAATTTTCTTCTCTAAAATTAGCTTACTTTTACCATTAAACGTCACAACATCATTTTCACATTCATACAACGCCCATGCACCTGTTTCAACAGCCATTCGTCCCATCTCAACGGTTTTTTCCATACTGAATCTCCAGCCCGGTGGACAGGGAGCCATAATCTCAAGATATTTTGGACCTTTGATGCTTTTTGCTTTTTTTAACTTACGATAAAGATCATCTGGGTAGCTGACACAAGTCTGCGCTGAATATGGTATATGATGCGCCTGGATGATATCCCCCATTTCTTTTCGAAACTCTGTTTTCCCACCGACAGTTGTGGTTGTCCAAGCAGCATAAGGGGTCGCACCGCTTCGTTGAATACCAGTATTTGAATAGATTTGATTATTGTAGCATATGTAGATGAAATTGGTTCCTCGCTCCAATGCACCAGACAATGCTTGGATACCAATGTCGTAGGTACCGCCATCTCCAGCCCAAGCAAGAACTGTTGTATCTTTTTTTCCTTGCATTCTTAACGCAGCTTCAACACCAGAGGCGCCAGCTGCTGCTGCTTCAAATGCGATATTCATGACAGGAACATCAAACGACGTATTTGGATACAAACTTTCAATAACTGCAGTACAACAAGCGGGAACAACCATTATCGTGTTTTTACCGAGCGCTTTAAACACCATACGAAGAGCCATTGTTGCAGGACAACCAGGACATGCAGCATTTCCTTGAAGAACACATTCTTCTACTGGAAAATCTTTAATTGCCATACACTACGCCTCCTCCAAACCGTACCATTCATATCCTTTTACTTTGCCATCTATTGCTTTTTTACAGATCGTTTCAACATCATAATATGGAACATCTTTTCCTCCGAGACCTGCAATAAAACCATATACTTTTGCATCTGACTTATCATAAAGCGCTGCTTTTACTTCAGAAAATAATGCACCTTCCGATCCAACAGAAATATTCCTATCAATCACGATTAAATCAGCTTGCCTACTTAACTTTACTATCTCTTCTTTAGGAAATGGTCTAAACGTGCGAACTCGTGCAAGCCCGATTTTAACACCTTTTTTCTGCATTTCATCAATTGCAACCTTACTCTCAGCACCAATTGCACCCATTGCTAAAAGAATATATTCTGCATCATCACATTTATACAACTCGAGAAGATCTCCATGGTAGCAGCCAGATTTTTGTTTCCACTCTTTTGCTATCTGAGGGATTAGTTTTTCCGCGTTTTCTTGAGCATCCTGCATTGCCCTTCGAACTTTATAATAACCAGCAGGACCAATGATATTTCCAAACGTTATTGGATTATCAACATCAAGTTTCCATAGAGGCTCGTATTTTCCAAGAAAATCATCAATAACCTGTTGCTTTGGGATTTCAACAGGCATAGACGTATGCGACAAAATAAATGCGTTATAGCTAACCATAACTGGTAAACTAACGTTTTTATGTTCTGCTAATCTAAAGGCTTGTATGATGGTGTCAAAAATCTCTTGATTACTACTACAGTAAAACTGTATCCAACCCGTATCCCTTTGAGAGATAGAGTCATTTTCATCAGTCCAAATATTCCACCCTGGTCCAACAACTCGGTTAATATTACACATAACCACAGGTAGACGTGCAAGAGCTGCCCAATGAAGCATTTCATGCATCAAAAGAAGTCCATGAGAAGAGGTACCTGTAAATGTTCTTGATCCTGCAGCACTTGCCCCAATACAAGCACTCATCGCTGAATGTTCACTTTCAACACAGATATATTCTCCTTTAAATTCACCTTTTGCTACATAATTTGCAATACCTTCAACAAGCGTTGTTTGTGGAGTAATTGGATATGCAGCAACAACATCTGGCTTCGCCATAACAGCTGCTTTTGCAGCGATATAGTTACCGGTATCAATCATAATCGTCATTTTTCCCCCTCGCGTTCCATGACAATTGCTTTTACTTTACATTCATTTGCACAAATGCCACATCCTTTACAGTACTCATAATCAATACTAATAGTTCCATCTTTTTCCCGTCGGATACTAGCCTCTGGACAAAAAATCCAACATCTAAGACATTTCACACATTTTGCCTTGTCAAAGATTGGTTTGTACACCCTCCAACTACCAGTTTTTCCCATCGCTCCAGTTTTAGGATACGAAATGGTTGTGACAACATCATATCTCTTCAAAAGTTCACCTCGGTTGAATCATATGCATCTTTTGTTGCTTTCACGTTTATTTCTGCAAGTCTCCCAGCCCATTTGTTTTTTATGGCTCCTTGAATTGATTGAAGAGTAACTTTATCTAAAACTCTCGGAACAGAACCAAGAATAGGCGTATTTACGACAGGCATTCCTCCAACAAGAATACCATGTTTTATTGCAATGCCAGTTGCGTCAACAGTTGCAACATTGAATTTCTTTGAAAAATCGAAATCATCTGGTTTTTTTCTTGTATTGATGAGGATTTTCCCTCCATTTTTCAATCCTTTTAAAACATCTACTACCCTCATAATGCTTTCATCAAGAACAATGACAATATCTGGAGTATATATCTCGCTTCTTAGATGTATTTCGCCGTCTGAAACACGAGCAAATGCACGTACTGGGGCGCCACGGCGTTCTGCACCAAAAAAAGGAAATGCCTGCACTCCTTTATTTCCATCTTTTAATGCTGCAGCGACAAGCAGATTTGCTGCAGTAACAGCACCTTGCCCGCCTCGGCCATGTAAACATATTTCTACTAAAGATTCTGATGACACAACAGTACCTTCCCAGGCCCCAAAATGAAAATGATGCATATAACTGTTTTGAATGTTATTTAGGAGGCTTTTGAGAGTTTATATAATACGATTTTTTTTTTAGGTAAAGATTTTTATTGTCGAATGCTTTTAAAAGTAGTGATGCATGAAGTTGTTTGCCCAAAATGTGGATGTAAAACGGTTGTTAAAAAAGGAATGCGAAAAACACGTTTTGGGATTGTTCAACGCTATCTGTGTAAAAGGTGTTCAAGGTATTTTGCAGATAAACCATTACCTCGTTCTAAGTATCATCCACGAATAATATATCATGCATTACATCATTACAATAACGGTTATTCTCTTCAAAAGACAAGTAATCTTGTGAATAAACAGTTTAAGATAAACACAGGTAAAACAACGATTTTGTCTTGGGTTACCACCTATAATCATCTTTGTCCGATTTTATCTATTCGGGATCAGTATAAAAATAAAGAGGATGTTGTTTTTAAAAAGCGTTTTGAGCATGAGAATTTATCATATGAGTTCATGTATCACCAGTATAAGCTTCAGAGGTATGCGGCAAGACGATTTCCAGGTTTAGTTACCTATATTCGTGGATTCGAACAGGGTTGCCCTGATGAGTTTTTTGAAGTTGGGCATCGATGTTCTCAACCAAAGTTTACCGTTGATGTTTCCGTTCGCTCACGGGTGAATCTTGCCTGCCACATGGCTGATTTTGCTGTACTTGCTAAAACAAGGAATCATGATCGACACTTTTTAGTTGAACAGTTTATGCTCGTGAATGATACTGCCACCATTGCTTGTGAGTTGCCTGTATGGTATTGGGAGAAAAGTATTGATTCAGGGATTACTGGTCACATTGATATGGTACAGATTCGTGGTGGTAATGTAATAATTTTGGATTATAAACCAGGAGCCAATCGTGATAGGAAGGCTGCTCAGCAGTTGTATCACTATGCAGTGGCACTTTCATTTCGCGCAAAGGTGCCTTTTGAACACATTAGATGTGCTTGGTTTGATGAAAACAGGTATTTTGAGTATAACCCTAAGTTGGCATCTGCAAAACTTATCAAATGGAAATAACGGTTTTTCATGTCAGTATCCTAAAGAGTGGTGGAGGTTGTATGAGATGATGGCACTGTAAGTTGTTTTTTTAAAATAAAATGTCTTAATCGTTTTTTCGCCTAGAACAGGTGCCATATTTTGAACGATTGTTAGGTGCCGCTATTTGAACGCAGGTTAATATAGGATAAAGGTGTAGATGCCGTGAATTGGACGCCATTGAACCTATTTATTATACGATGTTATTTTTATGTTTTTTATGGAGTAATAGGTGTTTTATCTTAAGAGGAATAGATGCTGAGATTTGAACGGTATTGAATGGATTTTAGTTTTTTTTATTTTAGTTTTTTTTATTTTTATTTTTGGGAAGCTTAAGGATGGAATATTTATTGCTTGTACTGATGGAAGTTTTTTTGTAAATATTTATATATAAGGATTTCCTATAGAAGTAGTGGGGAAAGGCAGTTTGAAGCATAAAACTCTGGCAGTTGGAATCATACTGTTATTCATCCTTACATCAGTAACGCCAATGGTAATAGGACATACCTCTGATGATGTCAGTGACGATGAACCAGATGAGAAGGACATATTCCTGGAGAATGTAGCTTTCATGTGTTATGATGAACGTGGTAGCAATGCAAAGTATGAGTATTACAAAGAGCATCTGCTAAATGATTACTCTAATAATGACCTAGAAACTGATAAAGCTGTAGAACCAGTTGATTCATCTATAGTTGCATCGCCTAGTGGCCCTATGGATTCAGCTTGGCCGATGAAATGCCATGATACGCATCATACAGGACGTAGTCCGTATGGGACTGCTGATAATCCTTATGATGAATTGTGGAAGTTTGAGTTTGATGGTCGTGTAGAAACCAGTCCTGCGATTGGTAGTGATGGCATTATCTATGTTGGTGGGTCATACGGGGAACTTACCTGGTATTTATTCGCTATTTATCCCAATGGAACTTTAAAATGGAGATACAGAACCGATGGATTAATATGGGATTGTTGTCCTGCTATTGCTGAAGATGGTACTATTTATATTGGTTCTTGGGATGATTGTCTCCATGCTGTTAATCCTGATGGCACAAGGAAATGGCGCTTCGATTCAGGAGGTGCAATTTCATCTTCTCCAGCTATAGGACAAGATGGAACAATTTATTTTGGAACGATGAGAGGATTTGATAAAGGAGATGTTATTGCTGTTTATCCAAATGGCACTGAAAAATGGCGTTATAAAACTGGATATTATATTCTTTCTGATCCAGCAATTGGAGATGACGGAACAGTATATATTGGTTCAAGTGATGATTACTTATACGCTCTCTACCCAAATGGTACTTTGAGATGGAGGTATAAAACTGGAGATTGGGTCAGAGGCCCTCCATCAATTGCTGATGATGGAACGATATATTTCGGCTCATGGGATCATCATATATATGCTTTATATCCCAATGGCACATTACGTTGGAAAACAGAATATGGATATGGTTCTGATACTAATCCTTCAATTGGTTTGGATGGTACAATATACGTTGCTTCAGCAAGTAAACTTATTGCAATTAATCAATATAATGGAGAGTTTTTATGGGAGTTTAATCTAGGGGGAAATTCTTTAAGATCTTCTCCTGCTATTTGTGCTGATGGCATAATCTATATCGGTATTGATGGCGGAGAGATTGTTGCTGTTAATTCTGATGGTACGGAGCATTGGAGACAGAAAATTTCAAATGCCAGGGCTGATTCATCTCCCGCAATCGGCAGTGATGGGACGATATATATTTGTTCGACATCATTTTGGAATAATGATGATTGGGGTCATCTTCATGCGTTTAATCGTGGAGAATTAACTGCTAATGCTAATGGTCCATATAAAGGAATTATCAATATTCCTGTTCAGTTTACGGGCTCTGCTTCAGGTGGTTATAAACCTTATACCTATTTCTGGGATTTTGGTGATAATGAAACATCCGGTAGTCAGAACCCTACTCATGAATATACACATGGCGGTAATTATACTGTAACTTTAACAGTTACTGATGACGAAGATAATATTTCGATTGATACGACCTGGGCTCTTATACTTGAGGAAGATGAACCTCCAGCTAAACCAACGATTACTGGTCCTACACAAGGGAGTTTTGGTGAGCCATATGATTATAATTTTACTTCTATTGATCCTGAGGAGCATGATGTATTTTATTACATTGATTGGGGAGATGGCGAGACAGAAGAGTGGATTGGACCATATTCAGATAGCGAGGTGGTCATTGTGAGTCATACTTGGGAGAAACGTGGTACTTATACTATTTCTGCACAAGCAAAAGATGAATTTGGTGCAGAATCTGATTGGTCATATCTGAAAGTTAGAATGCCTATAAATCAGCAAACAAGTAATTCTTTGTTAATACGGTTTTTAGACCGATTTCCAAATGCATTTCCGATGCTTAGATATCTGATTGGGCTTTAATGGAAACCGATCTCTAGACTTCAGAAAAGTCTATATAGTACAATAACAATACTATATTGTACTATGAATGATACAATAAAGACAATTATTTATTCATGGCTTGATAAAAAATTACCAACAATTATTCCCAGGGATATACCAATCGAACAATATCTTGACATAAAGCCAAGAAAGATCATTGCAATCACAGGATTTAGAAGAGTTGGAAAAACGTATTTATTGTTTCATCTTCTACAAAAATTACTTCAAAAAAGTGATAGGGAACAAGAAATTTACATTAACTTTGATGATGAGCGGATACCAGAACAAACAGAATTTTTAACAGACCTTTTCCCTTCAATTTTGCAGACATTTCAAAAAAACCCAAAACATGTATTTCTTGATGAAATTCAAGACATGCCAAAATGGAGTAAATGGCTAAGAAGAGTCTATGATAATGAGGAATATGATCTGTTTATAACAGGTTCAAGTTCAAAAGTATCAAGTAGAGAAATACCAACTGAACTAAGAGGTAGATGTCTTGAACTACAGGTTTTTCCCCTTTCTTTTAAAGAGTTTTTACGATTCAAAAATATTGAAATAAATTTTGATAAACTAAAACATTCAGATTATGAAAAGGTAAAAGTTTCAAGAAATCTCAATGAATATCTGATATTTGGTGGAATGCCTGAAGTTGTTCTTGCAGAAGAAGAAAAAAAAATTGAAATTCTTCAGCAATATTATGGAACTGTAGTACGAAGAGATATTGTTGAACGCTTCAAAGTAAAAAATGAAGAAGGTCTTAAAGCAATGATGAGACTTTTATTAAATTCTAAGCAATATTCTATAAGTAGACTTTATAATACTTTAAAAAGTCTTAATTATGAAATTGGAAAAACAACTATTCTTCATTATCTGCAGTATGTAGAAAATTCATATTTTATGTACAGCATTCCCATTTTTTCATATAAAATAAAAGATAATCTTCAGTATCCTCGCAAGGTATATTTTATTGATAATGGATTTATTACAACTATTTCTACAAGACATTCAAAGGATTTAGGGAGATTTTATGAAAATAGTGTGGCAATTGAACTTCTTCGAAGGAATGCGCAAAAAGATAACGAGATTTATTATTGGAGTGATAGAAAGGGAAAAGAAGTTGATTTTGTCATTAAAGAAGGCTTACAGATAAACAAGCTCATTCAGGTTTGTTATGATATAGGTGATTTTGATACAAAAAAACGAGAAATCGAAGCACTTCTTAAAGCAAGTAAAGATTTGAAATGTAATAATTTGATAGTAATTACTAATAATTATGACGCAGTTGAAGAGATAAAAAAACAAAAAATACAGTTTATCTCATTACACAATTGGTTGTTATCCTCGTAATTATTAGCATATCCTTTGAACTCTTTCTCCAAAAATAACTCCAAGGGTTATTAGAATGTTTTCCACTTTTAGAATATCTGTTCAATGTGCTGTTCTGAATTGTTAACAATTTCTATTTCAACGCATTTAGTTTTGAGGTTATCGTTGCATCTTTATCTCTTCGATCATCTATCTTTAATTCTGTAATGACTCTCTCTGCACCAGACGCTACTACTGCATTATGCGCCTTTTGAACGACATCAAAAAGAGTCTTCAAATCTTCTGTTTCAATTACTGTCGCCATTGCATTTGTTTCAAATTTTACATTTTCTTTTTTAAGAGTTTCAATAACAAGTTTAACATATTTACTAACACTAACCTCTTTTCCAACAGGTGCGATACTAAGCTGAGCAATAATCATAGTTTCCCTCGTTTTTGTGCTATCCTTCCAGTATTAATTAAACTTTTGATTGATCAGTTTAAATAAGTTTTCTGAACCTTTACAGTAGATGACCTAATCTTTTTGTGTTGTATGTAATTGCAATCATTTAACTTGATCAGGGTGTTCTTTCTCCGATCAAAATTCAAGGTTTTTTGACTGCAGGATTATATTACACCTTATTCTCTTAGATTTCTGAGAGCTAGAAAAAGTGTACAATCTAACAGAAACATGATTGTAGTCTTTTTTTTAGCAGATCAATGAAAAGCAATTTGTCAAGAGTTGAAGAATTTTTCAGCTATTATTTCCAACTTATCATAATGCTTGGGGTAGATCATTCCGTGTTTTGCCATAAAAATGATCATGCATGTCTTATGATTTGTCAGTGTGAAATCTTCTCCCAGATACATTTGGAAAAACTTCCAAATGTTATAAACAAGACAGGTGAACATGAACAGGAAGTACCGAATGATGCTCTTTGTAGAAGTTGTATATATCCTGATGTCATCTGTAACTCTGTATATGGTTTCTATCCCCCATCTTTTTTTATAACGTCTCACATAAGACTCTGCAGTTTCTAATTTCAGATTGGTTGCAAAAATCCAATCATACTTTTTACCGTCATACTCAAGTTGTTTTATCAGAACAAAACCTGAACTTACCTTATGATTTGTTTTATTCCGATTGTATGTGCCCTCTCGTTTCATATCATGAAATTCTCCATCATCAAGACTTTCCATATGTTCTTTGTACCAGTCTCCCTGTTTCTTCCAGAAGATAAGATATGGAACGCCAAGTTTTTTCAGCTTGTAAATAACTCCCCATGAATCAAAACCTCTGTCAAAAAGAATCAATTCTACCAATAGATACCAATTTATCTCTAATTTTTTTCAGCTCCTTTTCCTTCTCCCGTGGATATTTCTCATCCTTATCATATTTCCTCAACTCGTTTATTAATTTTTCAATTTCAGTTTCTTTTTTCTTTTCTGCAGTCATAGTATTACATATAATAAATTATATTACGGTCTCTCCAATCAAGATAATCCTCGTCATTATGCCGCCATGCTCCTATTTTGAATTCATATGCAATCCTTTTAAGGCTGTTAATTCTTTCCTCATCGAGCAGGTCAATATGTATATTTTCAATCTTTTTTTTTCCAAGAAATGATCGAATTTTTTCATAGTATTTGCATAGGAAGAAATCTGGGAGGGAGTCATACCAGCTTTAATTATCCACACTTCAAATACCTCTTGGATACTTGAAAAGCTAAGATCATGTAGACACTCTCCAACATATCTGAGGAGGTATACATAAAAATTAGCAAGTCTGTCAATATTATTATTAGCGAATTTTGTGGTTTTTCCTTCCTTCTGCATTGACTCATACCATCTTGTCATCAGGAAAATATCCCGTGCAAATTCTGTAACAAACTCTTCTCCACAATCAACAAGTACATCTTCAATGTATATTTCTTCTCCAATATTTTTGAAAAGATTTCTAAATATCTCGTTTTCTTTTAATTCTTCAAAGGATTTCGCCTTCTTAAAACCACTACAAACCTTCTTTATATCTATCAGTTTTATAATCCTTCTCAAAAATTTCCATGTTGTTTAATTCATCTTCATCCATTTTCCCACCTTTTAAACTTCTATTTAAATTCCATCATATTTTTCCTAATCTCTATTCATTTTCAGGCATTATTTTTTCCTTTCAGTCTTTTTACATCATCAATTAAATCCTTTAACTCCACGAGAATTTTTTCAATCGCTTTTTTACGCTCAGGTGAACCAGGTTCATATTTTGTATTTTCATCCATTGAAAAGATAATATTCAAGAATTTCTTTACCTGTTCCCTTGGAAGAAGAAAAATTGATTTGTAAACAGCATTAACATCATTTAAGTCAACCATTTTTTTTCCGATTGCCGTTCCAACTTTATATTCCAATTCTTTTTGTGTAACATCAGGAAATTTTTCTTGTATCTCCAGAGATTTTGTAAAGCTGGTTTTCGTGTAGTTATACGTTTGTTCAAGAAAATCAAGTATTTTGGAAATATCCAGCTTTTTATTTTTTAAGGAAAGTTTCATAACGTCATGCCAACTGTCAAAATTGTTCATAATATATTCAGTACTTGATCTTTCTCCATTTCTCCATTTTGGCCATTTTGGGGAGATCTGAATTAGGGATGCTCGCGGAATAAACTTCGGAAAAAAACTGTACAGTTAATCTCTTTTTGAGAATTATCTCGATCTTAATGCCCTCTATGATCTGAACGTTCATCTGTTGAGCCTCTCAGAAG
>Ga0209979_1001948_pt1 | contig 20918 bp, 14 predicted proteins | sample AnhtaG_FD_183114 | JGI IMG/M metagenome (GOLD analysis project Ga0209979, IMG submission 183114) | Deep subsurface microbial communities from Anholt, Denmark to uncover new lineages of life (NeLLi) - Anholt_01485 metaG (SPAdes) (version 2) | ecosystem: Environmental > Aquatic > Marine > Oceanic...
CTAAAAGCATTTTTCCGATCAAGATTCCATCTTTTCAAAGCTTCCATCATACCATAATCGGTGCGGTCGAGAGACAGGGGTGTAATCGATATCTTATTATGCTCAATGGCTGCAATGTCCGTGCCCTGTTCAGAGATTCCAGAAAGATTCTCACCGGCAATCCAATAGTACTTTTCTCCACGAGGGTCCGTACGTTCCTGAATCTCTTTTCCATAGATTCTCTTCCCCTGTCTTGTTATTTCCACTCCCCTAATTTCTTCCAGAGGTAAATCGGGAATATTCACGTTAAGACAGACATTCTTAGGCAACCCTTCCTGGATAATCCTCTCAGCCAGGAAACGTCCAAAATTTGCTGCCACTTCAAAGTGGTATCCGCCTGTGACCACTAAGGATATGGCAAAGGAGGGGACCTCCAACAGAGTTCCCTCTAAGGCTGCTCCCACTGTTCCAGAATAACTTACATCATCACCAAGGTTAGGACCATTATTTATCCCAGCAACTACTAACTCCACATCCTCCTTCATCAAGCCCAATATACCCAGTCTCACGCAATCTGAGGGAGTCCCGTTCACTAAGAATTTTTTCTCTTCCAGTTTTTGAATCCGTAGAGGTTTATCCAGGGTCATAGCGTGGCTGGTAGTGGACCTCTGCCGGTCGGGCAGGACAACATAAACTTCACCAAGTCTTGATAATGCTCGCACCAGGTACTCAAACCCCCTACTATGTATTCCATCATCGTTAGTTACCAGAATCCGCATTTTTCATTCCCTGCCTAACTGGTCCGGCACAATTTACGGTGCTGATTGGCCGGGCACTCTTTAGAGTGCCGCCTCCGTCACCCTGAAGGGTGACCGACCTGAGTCGCTTGTAAACACATATTAACAAAAGTTTTAAATAAAATCAACATAAATTTATGTTGACAGCAATTGTTAATTTATGATATTTTTTAGTCGCTAACCATCGGATTGGGATGAAACCAAACCCTGCGCTGGACCCTCTGCAAAAGCAGGGTTTTATGGATGACCTCCCTTTCGGGAGGACTCCAGACAGCGGAGGGGCAACCTGCAATTTTCCCCCCACAGCGAGGGGGTCGCCTAACAGTTTGGAGAAAAATTCTACTTAAAATTGGGAGTTTTTGAAACTATGACAAATGCTCTTTTTGAGGAAATAAGAAGTTTGGTACAAAAGGCAATTGCACCGGATGGAAAGGGATACAACAGCCTCTCTATCGAGGCTATAAAAAAGATTTCTGAGAAGAAGAAAGTTCTGGGAAAAGAAGTAGAAATCGCTGCCTTAGAGAAAGGAGTAGTTCCCGAACGCTACCAGAGAAATATCGGAACAGTGGGAATTGAGGGACAAATTAAGCTACTCCGGTCAAAAGTGGTTATAGCTGGTGCTGGGGGTCTGGGAGGAACGGTTACGGAGCTATTGGTCAGAATGGGTGTGGGGCATCTGGTAGTAGTGGATGGGGACTCCTTTGAAGATAGCAATATCAACCGACATCTACTCTGTCATGAAAAGAACCTGGGAAGGAGCAAGTCTCAGGCGGCAGTGGAAAGAGCGGGGCGGATTAACTCGGGAGTGGAAGTGACTTCCTTTCCCCACCCTGTTACCGAGGAGAACGCTACCCAATTGATAAAAGGAGCAAATGTCATTGTGGACGCTTTGGGTGAAATAGACGCCCGTTTTATCTTAGAAGCAGCAGCTAAAAAGGAAGATATTCCTTTAGTTCACGGCGCTATAGCTGGATTCTACGGACAGGTCACCACCATATTGCCAGAAGACGAAGGGTTGATAAGGATTTATGGTTCACGGGATAGGGCTCCAGAGGTTGGCAGTGAGAGCGACCTGGGAACTCCTCCTACTACAGCCAGTATTGTTGCTTCGTTTCAGGCCCAGGAAGTCATAAAGGTCCTGCTGGGAATTGATAAACTGTTGCATAATAGATTATTAACCATAGATGCTGAATCAGGGAATATAGAGATAATTAGCCTCTCCCCTTAAGCCTACTCGAGCATATTCTCATGCAGTCAAGCATAATAGAAAAAAATAATTAAGTATTGTGTCCCCGGAATTGACCCCGGAATTGATTGGAATTCGTGTTTTTATCCGAAAATACTAATGGCGAGTTCATGGGTATAATTACCAAAGGCGTTTTGTGTCCAGAGGTAGCTTGGTTCAGGAAGCATTTCAATAATTGTAACTATCTCTTCTGGCTTGCACTTTCGAAGAGTTGAACAGAAGACATCTACAGAAAAAGGGTTTTCGTAATCGACTAAAAATCTTTTGCCAGGAAGGAAGTCAGCCTCTGCCCGATACCCGTTTACAAAAACATACCGGGGCATGTTATGTTTTTTACGCCAACGATTAATAGATTGAAAACATCTCCATAGGTCATGATTTTGGACTTCCTCAATCTCTTTTCTTTGAAGGCACCATCGTTCTCGAGATAGGACAACCCGCCCAATAACTATACGAGGATAATGATGAGGTAATGACTGGTGAAACTGATTGGGATGTAACAACCAAAATGGTAATCCATACTCAGTATATTGCAGGCGCCTAAGAAAATGTAGATGAAGTTCGGATAATGTATTTAGCAGACCATCATAAATAGGATGTATTTGTTGAGGTGGTTCGTTCGGTTTCTCCCATATTAAACGAACTTTTTGATTATTTGTGTCAACGGTGAAAAATAATTCTCGCAGGGGTATAATCTTTTCAGGGGGCAAACCACTGGGAGGACCGATGCTTTCAATCTCGAGATTATGGTAATTTGGAAACCACCCCGCTGTATCTAAGCGAGACCAGCTACTATACAAAACCCCTGCCCATTTTATATTTTCCTGCATGGACTTTTTGGCGGTTTGATAATAATTTTGAATAGCTTCCTTTATAGGGCTTTTTTGGATGTTATCTTGTGAAGAAAAAAGATATGCATAGCGGGAGAAAATCAGTGAAATTTGCTCAAAAGAGGACTCACAAATTACTTGATAGTTTCCCTGATTCAATTCTTCTACATTTTTTGCCCTTATGTGAAAAAAAAGAGTGCCTTCCCAACTCTTACCTGAAGGAACGAACTTGGGTAGGAATCTTTCCAAATCCTTTAAAGGGATTTCTATCTTATGACAGGTGGCATTTTGATTTTTTTCTTCTTGGTGAATGAGTTGGTCAATATATCTAACCCACCTTAAATCACAATTCTTTGCCACAATCTCTTTCATTACATCTCTAAATTTAGTTTCTCCACCTCGGGGAATCTCCAGAATATTGCCACAGGTTTTTCCGTTCAGCCTTTCCAATAGGCTTTTTGCTAATCGTGATTCACGTTGAAGCCCCTGAGAAAGCCATACAGAAAATTTCATAATTAGATTAACGATTACTTCTAAATCCTGAAGGAGAGTAGTTCCGATTTTTAAATCCTTCCAAATAGATATAGAGTCGGTAATCAAAGCCTGATCTGGGTGGATAGGTTGTGAGACTTTCAGTAAATGGGTGATGATTTTTTCAATTTCCCTATAGATTTGGAATTTCTGAGCAGTGTTCATAACACCTCCCCTGATTTTCTTATTTTACTGAGAGTTTTTTCCAAAACAAGTTCGTAAGATAGATTGATTCCTAAACGTAGCCAATGAGGATGTATAATCCGGCGTCCCAAAATCTCCCAAAGAGGTTGTACTCGGTGTTTTGCTTCTCTAAGCGGTGAGATCTTTTTACCGGGAATAAGAATATTTTGAGCAAAATCCTGAATAATCCTGCTGTAAGAAGGCGGCATGTTCTGGCTTGATAGACTATCTTTTTTAACGTAAGTAAGCAAATTCTTATGAAGAGAACGATACATTTGATTAGCCAGACGGTCGATACGATTTTTATTGATTTTATGTTCCGTAGCAGCATGGTTCACCCAGTTGCTAAGCAATCTCGCGCTTTGGTATGTAGTAAGTTCAAAGCTATCAAGGACTTTGCTTGTACAGAGCGTTGCAAAGAGAAAACGAGTGGCAAGAGATGTATTTGTATATAGTTTTTCAAATTTTAAACATGCTAAACTACCCCAATGATTAAATTCAGCAATAATCGATGCCGCACGATTTCCTCCAAGAGTGGTTGTTGTACGAGCACAAAATGGGCCCAATTCTTTAGTTTGAACACACTTTTTCCAGCGATTAGAATGCAAGATGGAGTTTAATTTATCTATCACATACGGTATCATGCTAACTTTTTTAGGAACGAGTAATATATAAGCTGATTGATTATGCATCGGGTCGTAGAAGAAATATTTTATCAATTGAGTTCTTAACAGAAGTTTCCGCAGCGGGACAATTACCTTTCGCAAAAGGAATGGCCGCCAGGGTTGAGTCTCAACAAAGAGTCTGACTTGTACCCACGGGGGATATCTGTGTTCCTTTGTAGTATTTGTTACCATTTGTTTATTTCTCCATAAAGGTTATAAAGAGAATAAGTCAAAAGTAACTCCTCAGCAACAGAATAGCCGAGTCTATTAAAACCTGGATGGATTAGTCTTCTCCAAACAATATCTTCAAAAGGCCAGAATCTTTCCATCTTTCTTTTTGATTTCATTACATCTCTTCCCAAGGGAAGTAGGCATTTTTTCATTTGGCGGATAAGAGCTTGGTTAGCAGATTCACCAATAAGTTCTAAACTTAAACGATGGGGTTTTTTGCGATTTATGATGGTAAGAAAATATTGGACATTTTGAGTATAAAAAGTCTTAAAAAGTTTTGATTTTAAGCGATACTTATCTTTTCGTAATAATCTTTTATGAATTTCAATTCCTTTCTTTAGAATTAGTATTTTCATATCTAAATTAGAGCTGACTGTCTCTAAAATAGCATCAGCCATTGCCAATGCAAAAAGAGCGCGGTGTGTTGACCCCTGGAAGGAACCCTGATGACGCAGGTAACGCAGTGCTACCAGGGAGGTTTGATAATAATATGTTAGGCTATATCTATAACCCAAAGGACCTCCATGGGCATTGACATATTTAGCCATATCCTGTACTGTATAAAAGAAATGTTTTATTTGACGCTTAGCTTTAAAAGAGGTCAACATTGTGTTTACTCGATCGTTTAAGGCATGCTGAACCTTTATGTTATTCGAAACTGGAAAACTTATTTCCACACTGGGCTCCTCCCAAAAAGCGATGTAAAAAAATTTATCTGCTATATCCTCACGGATGATTTTTGCACCCAGAGGCCAAATTACACAAAGAAGGGCCTTTTCCAGTCCTAAACTATTTGCTTGAATTGGTTCAATGTGGGCCATGGCCCAAAGATAACTCATGATTTCTTTCCCGATCTCCTCTTCTCTTTAAAAACAAATTGTTGGAAACTCCTCATCTCACAAAGTGCCAAAGATTCCAAGCACAATTCCTTGAGGTTAGAAAATCCTAAACAAAGAAAGTGGGTATGGATATACGAATGAAAGATGACAAATTGTCTGGGATGTCTAGGGCGAAAGTTATTTTCATTATTACGTAATGCTTTACCAATCTGAGAAAAGGCTGTTCTATAGCGATCAAGAATAAAGGAGACTTTTGGGGAGACTGAATAAAAATTTCCCTGTTTCAAAAGTCTGAGAATCTCACACAACTTTTCTTCTTTTCTTAAAGTGTTTGTAGCTGTCTCATAGAGAGTTTGTAGTAATTTGCCGTTAGAATCTATTATATCGGAGAAAGCGTGAATCCACTTACCTAACCAAAGACTTCTTTCTTGGGTCTCTATCCCTAAAGTTTCCATAAAATAGCATAGGACCATTAATCCCAAAATATCCTGTGATATATGAAAAGATTTTTTCTTTAAACCTGTTAATAGTTTGAGAATCAATTGTGTATGGTAAATAGCAAATTCTGAGAAAATTTCGATACCTCGTTTTCCACCGTATCGTGCCAACAAGTGATGCCGGGTAACAGAAGGTAAGTCTACAAATTGTGTCCCTTTCATTTTCTTACAATGGGTTTGAAAGAGAAGAGTAAACTCCTTTTCTGTCTTTATCAGAGAGGCTTTGGGAGGCAGTGACATATTGACAAGAATGTTCTCAGAGTTAGGATTCCGGGCGTCTCCACCAGGTATAAAAAACCATGAATCTACTAAATTCTTTCGCTGATGCCGTTTCATATAAGGGGATAGCACCTTAATCAGAAATCGATTCCTTTGCCGGTAAGGAATATCAATGGAATATTGAAGTGTATGCTTATGAATCATGGTATATTTATCTCTTTGGCTTGCTCTCTAAAATTCTCTTTCACTACTCCTATTGGAAGAGAAAGAAACCTTCCAATATGCTTAAGTAAAGATGGTCTATGGGTAGCAATGAGTGTCAATCGACTTGTTGTAAGTTCTATCAGTGAACGAGTTACTTCCACCTCTGCCTCAATATCTTGAGAACCCAAGGGCTCATCAAGAAGGAGAATGGGAGAATTTTTAAGAAAAGCTCGAGCGATAGTAATCCTTTGTCTTTGTCCAACAGAAAGAGCTGACCCGTTTTCTCCTACCATGGCTTGATACCCATCTGGTAGAGTAGAAACAAACTTATCCACGTATGCCCTTCGAGCAACTTCTAATATCTCTGCATCTGTGGCATCTGGTTTTCCGTAAGCAATGTTGTTCCAGATGGTGTCGTTGAAAAGAAAAAATTCCTGAGATACCATAGTAATTTTAGATCTCAATGATTTTAAATTATATTTTTTAATATCGGTATTATTAATAGAGATAACTCCTTGATTTACTTCATAAAATCTCGGTATGAGATTTAACAGGGTTGTTTTTCCTGTGCCATTTTCTCCCACAAGAGCTAATTTTTCTCCACGGTTCACCTGGAAATTGATATTCTTCAGTACAGGTTTATCCTCGTCATAAGCAAAGCTGACATTGCTAAATTCTAAAGAGGTTATAGGTTCATTCAGTTCCATTGTTCCTTCGTCAGGAACAGATGGTTGTTGTTCCAAGAATTGGAAGATTTTTTCACTGGACCCGGACATCTTTTGGAGTTCTGTCCAACCCCCGGCTATATGAAACAAAGGCACTTGGAGAGTTGTCACAGCGAAAAGATAAGCAACCATTGTTCCTGGTGTCTTCCCCATTGCCAGAATACCATAGCCCAATCTGAAAATAACTATCCCTGTCAATAGGGATATTCCCAAACTCATAGCCAGAAATGTTCCCTGCCTAATACGCTCTTTTTCAATAGCTGTTCGAGTCACATTCTCGCTAATTTTGCGAAATTTAGCTATTGCAAGTTCTTCTCCCAAAAAAATACGAACAATTCTCATGCCAGAGATAAATTCCAATATGTTTGTTTGAAGACTTGCTACATTTTCCCTAAATGCTATGGCCTTACTGCGACCCTTTTCTCCTAAATACCACATCGGTATAAAAATGATAAAAATTAAGGGTAAAATATAGAGAGTAAATAACCAATCAAAATAAAAAGCTGTGGCCACCATTCCAGTGAAATAAAGGACTCCTCGTAATATATAGCATATATTAGGCAGAACTTTTTGGAGAGATTGGATGTCAGTACTGAATCGGCTTAAAAGAGAGCCAAAAGAATGCTTTTGGAAAAAATCTAAAGAGAGGAGTTGGAATTTTTCAAATAAATTCACACGGAGCTTTTTAAGTAGCATTTCTCCAGAAATTACAAGGAGGATATCACCTGTATACCTAAAGGCTGCCCCCAATGCCAAGATGCTGAAGATTCCCACTCCGTGGAAGAGTAGATAGGTTATTGTTCGCAATTCGGGAGGCCAATTAAGAAGGTCTATGATATGTCTGAACCAGTGGACGTATACAACCATTACAAGTCCTTCCAAACTGACTAAGAAGATGCCAATAATGGAAGTGAAAATCCTTCTTTTTCCATATTTGAAGAGGTTCTGTATTAACTGAAATAAATTTTTAAAGTTTTTCATAAAACTATTTATTACTTCCTTTCTGTGCACGTATATATATTATTAGTCCCTCTTTTTCCAGATTAATCCCTAATCTGTTAAAATGCATATGGACGTAGCTTCTAGCCAAAGTACCAAGGGGTACAGAAATGAGTGATTTTTCTAAAATGATTTCTTTACCGACAGTTTTCACGTTATTGTAAAACTGTTTCAAAGCATCCAGGAGAGCCCTGTCTTGATGTTGACAATAGCCCCATAAATTCCGTCTTATTTTATGTACGCTTGATTGTAGGGACTCGGCTAATGGTTCGGTAATTTCTTTTGCTATCATTTGCTCCTGAAAACGTTCGTTTAGGAGACGGCGCAGACCCCCAGACCAAATATAGTACCAATGATCTCTATCTTTCAGTGAAAACCCTAAGGCAGAGAGGAGAATTTCTATACTTGCCAGGCTAAATTCTATTTTGCTCCATGAATTATTTCTTGTTGACGAAGATTGGAGAAATTTCAAAACAAGATTACTATTATAGTCAAATATTTGTTCTGCTATGCGGACCCCGAATTTTCCGCCGTAGCGCTCCCATTCAGGGCGATAGTAGGCAAGCGTATATTTTAGTCTTTTCGGTGTACTTATTCTTTTGGCCATCTTTAGGATTTGTTTCCGGGGCTCTCGGTGAACAAATTGCCAGTTTCCAAAGAAACGAAGGCGAAGATGATCTTCAGGATCGGCATAGCGAACAAAAAAGAAATGGTGGAAGAAAGGAATTTTTTTTACTCTTTCTAGTAAGGGAGCTATTTCTTCCTTCAAAATTTCATCCTGGACTTCAGGTCGGGCATACAGTTTAATATACAAACAATAGTAGCGGTTCTGCTTACACAGAATGGGGTAAGTTTTAGGTTGTAGGGATTTACTTTTTTTCATCTATCAGGTTAAGTAGCTCTCGAATTCTCTGTAAATCGGCTATAATAGAACTGTCCAAGACGCCTTTGGGCAAATCCTTGACCCATTGGATCAGGTATGATAAGCCATCAAAATAAGTAAAGGGTATCTCTAAGTGCCCAATCAGTAAACCACTCTTTGTTAATTGCAAATAATAATTTGTGAGTGTTTCTAAGTCGTACTCTGGGAATTCTTGTTGAACTTGTTTGATAAGCTCATTTGCTTTAAGGCATCTAAGTGCAGCCTTCTTTAAGAATGCTTCCAGAATCACTGAAAAGGTGATTTTGCATAAGACTTCTTCCTTTTTCTCTTGTCGCCAGAATTTCCATTGTCCATCTCCATCCTTATATAAAGTAGGGGTCACGCGTGGCACAATATAACGCCAGACTTCGCCCTGTGCAAATATCATGCGAGCTAAGTCCCATACAACAGGCCAACTGAGTACAGTCTTGCGTCTGGATATCCTTGTCCCATTACTTTCTGTGCTTAATGAAACAGGTTGAGTTTGGTTTGTATCTATCTTTCCCAGTTGTACTGCCGTAAGTATTCCCCGAGGTGTAGTTTTGGTGCAGGTGCGTGCCAGGTGTGCGAGCACACTTCTTTCCAATTGTCGATGAGATTTTCTAGTAGATTCAGGTCGGGGCGGATTCTCTAAATATCTGAGTACTGCTTCCCACAAATCATGACTGGAAAGGAGGATTCCTTCCTGAATAAAAGTATCTTTAAGTATTTCAAGAAGATTTCTGCGTACTCTCCATAAGCATTTTTCAAACAACTTTTCTGCCTGTTTAAGAAGACTATCTCTTCTGTTAAGTAAATCATGAAAGTTTTTCAGTCCTTCCCATAGCCAGGAAGGTATTTCTCCAGGAGGGATATCGAGCATATCTGGAGTAAAGGGTTCCACGTGTCCGTAGATATGACGCTTAAGGGTAAGAAGCTTATGACGGACCGACGCAGATGAACAATGAGGAACCGCAGCATAGAGGCCGTCTACCAGAGTTGAACGTTTTTGATTACACTCATCTTCTAACGAGAAAACCTGTTGCAGAATCTGAAAAACCTCCGAGCAGTCTAATCGTTCCCAAACTTGAATCGGTATTGTTGCTGATCGGCTTAAACAAATTTCCAGAAAATTGAGAGAAGGGTCCTTTTCTTTTTGGCAATTATTAGGAGACAATTCTCGCCATCTCCTTTTGGTTTGGTTTAACAGTGATAGCAGTTAGATGGTTTTTTCGCATAGTACTGGCTATTGAAAGAAGAAAACTATTTCGGCTTAGATTCTTAACGGAATTTTCGTAATCAAGAAAAATAAGATAATTCTTCAACAGAAGCTCATAGATGCCTAAGTAGCTTGAGAATATCTTGGGGGTAATCTTTATTTGATCAAACTCATTGATGGCTCTTTTTTTCGCACGTTTTAAATCATCTGGAGACATTTTTCCTACTGTATACTTTTTGATATTATCAAAAAGTATCTCTTCTACTTCTTTAGAAGAATGCCCTGGACGCAATACAAATAAGATTTCATAAAGCCCCTCAAATTTAGTCATAGGTAGATAACCAAACACATAGCGTACCGGCCCTTTTGGAGATGTTAGTAAACGTTTGCATTCTGCCTTTCTGCCGAAAAGTGCATAATTTAATACATTCAATCCCGTACGATAGAGATGTTCTAATGGTGGGATTTTGAATCCCAGGAGAAGGTGTTCTGTAGAAACATTATCCCAGAACGTGCGATATCTCCGTCGCCGTTGCGGAAGTTCAGAGGGAATATTATGTCTGGGAAGGTTACCGCCTTTTATTTTATTGATTCCTCTTTCAACACAATGGATGATTTTAGAAGAAGATAGAGAACTTATGACCACCACCACTATATTGTTAGGGATGTAAAACGAACGATAAAACCGGAAAACCTCCTGAAGGTCTAATGCTGAATAGTCTCTTTTTTGTCCGATTGTGTACCACCGATATGGATGTCTATTATAAGCGACCTTATAAAGCGCTTCATAAAGCGGGCCGGTAACTGTCTGATAGATTTTTTGTTCGCGTTCTCGATGGATGGCATTCTTTGCCCATGACAGGTCTTCTTGAGAAAACTTTTCTATACTAAGAAATTTGGATAAGGCGTTTTTAAGAGTTGTATAGGCATTTCTGGGAGGAATTTCTAAGGCGTACAAAGTATAATCAAAATAAGTGTAGCAATAATACCTAAGGAAGGATTTGAAAATATTATCACTTTGACCCCTCCGGGTATTTCTACCAAGCAAGTTCTCGATAACTAAGTGTTCTGTCAAGTGGGCAATGCCACGGGTGCCCATCTTCTCTTGGCATGAGCCTACTCCTACACATATCTGGACCCATACAGTTTCTTGCTTCTGGGCAGGAACAATCAATAGTCTCAGTCCATTATTAAGTTTGTACTTTATTATATGAAATTCTTCCAAAAAATTTGACCCCCTCCAAATTTCTCAAGAAAACAAACGAGTAACAAAACCCACCTAAATTATACTACTGCCTTCTACTTTTATCAATATATTATCATATACCTAATAAATAAAAAAATACTCCTTATATAGAGCTATCCCTTTCCCTTCAAGAGTAAAAAATTGGACCCCCCATTTTATAAAATAACGTACAATGAAGGGTCCAATTCGTCTCGAGCTCCCACTAAATCAGCTGCAGCAACATTCACATGGCTTATGTGTTGCCACAGAAGATGGTGACGGTAACTTGGTCGGCTGACCAGCCGTTGGTCGAATCTTCCTGGCCACTTCTTCCAGCATAAGTTCGAGAGCAGGCTTCTTCTCGCTTCTCTTCTTGGCCATTTTTTACCTCCTTTCCTCAGCCCTCTCCTTCACCTTTTTTGAAAGAATAGGGCTTTTTATTTTATTACTCTTTTCGGCAACTGAGCCACCTTACCTTCTTATAAAAAACTTAGGCCTGAAGCTTTGCATCCCACCCTTTCAGGTAGTTTGCCTTTTCGAACAGTTCTATATTCTTCCCTTCTTTTAAAGAGCAATATCTCTATTTAGATAGTGTGCTACATATTTTTTATTTTGTCAGTTAGAAACTAAAATGTTGTGTAGCTAAAATTTCCTATTAAATTTGAAAGTAAAATTTCCTCTTTTAATTTTTTAAAATTTTATTTTTGTTAATATATCATCACTAAACAGGAAATCTTTAAAAGAATGTTTTTAATCATCAAAAGGTTAAATACTTATATTCCAAGGAATTTATTGGAAATAAGCCATTATAGCCCTTTAGATGTAGGGGTTGACGGCTCTGTCAGTCTATTTAGTGGACAGACACGGTGGTCTGTCCCTACACGACGGGAAAAATTAAACTCTAGCATAATAAAAATCCATTGAAAAGTTCAAATATAAGCAAAAGTCTAAATTCTAAAAAGCGGAAATTCTAGCTGAAAAGCAAGAGGAAATTCTATCTACTCAACTACATATAACTAACATTGAAAAGTATCTATAATATTTATACCGGAATGATGAAATGGAAAGGTCGCACCCCAAGAACCCCCGGGCTTCCAAAAGGTCGCTGGGGGTTCTTGGGCACTTGCTCGAATTACTTGCTTACAGTGAATGTTTCCGAAATATTACCTATCTTGTACACCTCTACTTTAGGACGAGTGTAGATAATGCGAGTGGCCTCTCCATCTATCCCTTCCACCGTAGTCAACACATCACCCTCAGCGATGTTAAGAACTCTGTAATTCCTCACAATAAGCTGATTTTCCACTCCACCAAGCTTAAACTTCAGAGAGATGTGGGAGAGATTATTTCTTTTATCAGCATAAACTTCAACTTCTCCCGAAATCTCTTTTGGCAAGCCATCACCAAGTCCCTGCAGTTCTTCACTTATGGTCACTACTGCATCCCCTTTAGCGATTAGCTCTCTTGAGGTGTTCCTTCCCTTCATAGACGTGGGGTCTGCACTCATAGCCGGTCCCAAAAGTTCAACCTCTACCGGGGCTTTTCCTCCTCCCTTATCAGGCCCTCCAGCAAAGGAACTGGGCACAATTAAACCAATGACCGCTAACATCACTGTTGCTGCTCTCAGCAGTTTAGACACCTTCATACCTTCCACCTCCTTTCCTTTTATTTTGGAAAAAACTCTCATAAAAAAGCCGGCCTACCAAATATCGTTTTTCGGCAGCCCGGCTAGCTCCGTAGCACCGTTGCCTATCCTAAGTGGCCCCGTGGCTTTGCGTCCCACCCTTGCGGTATGGTTTGCCTTTTCGGAATATTTATTTTCCCCTAGACAATTTCCCAACAGGCAAGGAATATTGCGGGATGGTTACCTTTTAAGGCCTACGACGAAAGCATAAGTGCCAGAATTAAACCAATAAGAGAAGTCCTTCTTCGAAATACGAGTACATATTTACACTTGAAAGTATGATATCAATATTACAAAATTACAAAAATTTGTCAAGCAAAAAATGTAATGATAAAATATTTGACATTTAATTGTATTTCATTTAAAATTAACATAAATTGCTCTCGAATTAGACAGCATCTCTTAAGTATTCAAAGTTTGTATTCGTGAATTAATAGGAGAATTGTGAACCAAGAAAGTTATTCTAACGAGTTCCAGGTAGATGTTCTCATCCCTACCAGAGACCGAACTGATTCACTTCCCTTAGCCCTTCTTCAACTGAGTAATCAAATCACTTCTCCCTTCCGGGTTATTATTAGAGATGAGGGCCAAGTTCCAGCTATAAAAAATAGTTCTGTCTATTACGCTATCAATATACTTAAAGAGAAAGGCAACAAAGTTATATACTGGCGCGAGTTGCGCCGAAAAGGAAATGCTTTTGTCCGCAACCAGCTTCTAAAAAAAGCTGCAGCTCCCTACATTTTATTTATTGACGATGATACGATTCTTCTCGACCGTACAATTCTGACGAATCTACTCCAAGATATAAAAAAGCAACCCGCCTCTTTCCACTGTGTCCCCTATTTCCACGGCCAATATTACTCCATAATGCCTAAACCTTTACTTCACTGTGGATTTGGTTGCATCCTTATAAAACGGGAATGGCTTCTGTGTTTAATTACAAAAATCTTATTAAATGGGGCTATACTTTTCTTCATAACCCCTCTTTGTCTATTTTTGAATCAGAAATTATTGCATTAAATCTCATTAGGTACGCGTTAGATAAAAAATAGGTTTGCCAATTAATTATTGCTCTAATGAGTATAAGATTAGGTTACAATCCAAAGGGAGAAGGAGATGGCGGAAAAAAGAGGTCAAGCTCTTACTAACTTTAAAAAATTGTGGAAAAATAGAATTAGGCTTTTCTGAGTTTTGTTAATTTATTATATGTAATTTCAAAGATGCACAAATTGCTACGAATAAAAAACAATTTCAACGAGTTTCTCAGCAGGGAATTATTAAATGAAACTTTTAGAATATGAGTGAGAAGATGAAAATATTTAAACCGTTTATTGATGGGATAGTAAAATATGATTGTAAAAAATGCGAAGGAGACTGTTGTAGGGGAACCATAGCTTTGAGGTTAACTACAAGGAAAAAGAGAATATTGATTAATCATTTCCCATTTCTAAGGTATCTTTTTCTAAGGTTTTTACAATCCCAGACTGGCCGTAGAGAAAGTGAACTCTTTTATTTCCCAAAATATTCAGGCTGCATTTTATTAGATAATAAAAATTTATGTTCCCTACACAAAGAACTTGGATACCAACAAAAAGCGTTGATATGCAGATTATATCCATATTATACTTATACTTCAAAAGTTCGTGATGAATATGTAATAATACCAGATGTACATCACTGTCGAACACTAGAGATAGTGAGTAGTAAAAAGTTGAAGAACAAAAATAAAATAAAGGAAGAAAGTAAAAATATACTGAAGCAGTGTAAAGAGCAAATTAAATTGAAATGGTTTTTGACAAATATCAACTTGACAAAGGGGAGGCTTTCACTCGAAAAAAGAATATTCCAAGAATCCAAACGCTATTTGGATAAAACAAATTATATAGAATTCGCAATGAGACAAATACAAATGGCATATAAGGGCGTAAGTCTTGAGGATATAGAACAGCAAGTCTTGAAAATAATAATACTATGGCAACAATTCCTAAAGATAGGAGATATAAATTTGAACAATAAAAGGCTAACCTACGAACTTACAGCAATAACCTCTCTATTAAGATTTTGTGAGCCAGAAATAGACGAAAAAATATATCCCATGATGTTACTGGCACTATATATTCTAATGCTTATATATTCCAGAATTACAAAAGGTAAAATCTATATACCAAGATATACAGCAATGTTAGAATTGGCGAAAAGATTAATGTTACTTTTGGACAATCGTAAGACAAAAATGAAATTATTGTCGTTTGCAGGCATAGACAAGAAAAAGAAATCGTCTTTAATAAAAAATAATTCAATTATAGAATTAGCAGAAAAATTACATCTAAGCATAGAGGAAAGAATGGGGTTTATATACTCAATACCTAACCTTTAAAGAAGATTTTGCATAGAAACTCATTTTTGGCAAAGTCCTGATATGAATTCTAACCTTGATTTATTAATTAATAAATTTATGAATCAAAATAATTACACTAACGAGTTCCAGGTAGATGTTCTCATCCCTACCAGAGACCGAACTGATTCACTTCCCTTAACCCTTCTTCAACTGAGTAATCAAATCACTTCTCCCTTCCGGGTTATTATTAGAGATGAGGGCCGAGTTCCAGCTATGAAAAATAGTTCTGTGCATTACGCTATCAATATACTTAAAGAGAAAGGCAACAAAGTTATATACTGGCGCGAGTTGCGCCGAAAAGGAAATGCTTTTGTCCGCAACCAGCTTCTAAAAAAAGCTGCAGCTCCTTACATTTTATTTATTGACGATGATACGATTCTTCTCGACCCCAATATCCTGGCAAGTCTTCTACAAGAGATGCGAAAGTATCCTGCTTCCTTCTGTTGTGCCCATTTTTTTCATGGATGGCAATACCTCATAAATCCTGAACCTTTAGTTTATGGCTATGGATTTGGCTGTATCCTCATGAAACGAGAATGGCTCCTGAAAGCAGGCGGATTCAGTTTTTATAAGACATATGGTAGACTCCGTCGTTCAGATTTGCTACAGTGTCGTCTTTTATCCTCAAAATACGGAATGGGAAGGTCTCTTTTGAAACCAGGTATAGATTTAGAAATTTCCCGCACCTATCCAAGAAGACTGGATATAGGGCTAAAAAATACCATAGACTCTTTTGCTTTCTTTTGGATTAAAGAGACTTTCTTCCCCCTACCGCAAGAATGTTTTCTTCCACCCCATAGTTTTGAGTGGGAATCCGCGGCTTTAGAACTAATACAAAATGAGATAGTAAAAACCAAACCACAGAATAAAAGAAAAAGCAAATCCCCTATCTCAACAAAACTTATTCATCAGTATCAAGAAGAATCGAATCATCGATTATTAGATAAATTGTTCTCTTTCTTACTTGACCCAGAGAAAGATATATATTCTGATTCTGTTTTAGAACAGCTATCATGGTTAGAAAGTGAAAAAGAAATTATTCGAGAGAAGTTTCGTTCCTTGCTTGAATCATCGCAAAACCCTTATATATTAACTCAAGCAGTCCGGGGATTGATGCACTTCGGAAAAGAAAAAGACTGGAAAATTTTGTTAAAAAAAGCCTTGAGTGAACAATCGCTACTTAAGTTCTACATAGTCCATTCAATTGTGAATCAGGCTCCTGCTGAATTCATTCTCAAACAATCACAAAAATGGACAAGTGACTATCGCTGGCAGAATAAGCTCTGTGCATTATTAATGATAAATTCTACTTCTCTTCACAATAAAGTTGAAAGTGAAAAAATTGCCTGGGATATCTGGGAAAAACCTGATTCTATTCTGCAATGGCAAGCTGTAAAAACATTGGCAAAATTGAAGAAATTGCAAAAGTTAGACCAAAAAATAGCAAACTATCATTCATTGAACAAAGAAAGGAAATCACAAATTCTCTGGTTATTAGGTGAATGCCGCCTATTAAAATATCTACCCTTTCTGGTCAGAATAATCCAAAAAGAGAATTATCCGCGCTGTCGGGTACAAGCTGCCTGGACAATTGGAAGATGCCTTAGCAATAGAAAGAAACTCAATTTTTTAGGCCCCTTGCAAATATTATCCAGCTTAGTAAATCCATCTATAGAACCAAATCCTTTAATAAGAGCCTTTGCTGTATTTGGTCTATTTGAAATAGAACATCCGAAGGCATGGGAATTTATTATTGCAGCAAATAAAGACCCCTCTGACGTCGTACAGAGTGCTGTAGTTCAAGCACTAGCAAATAAGGATAAATTAGCTGAATACTTTGACCAGATTCTCTCACAATCGGGGCAGGAGACTCGCTGGTACCTTGGTGAGTATGCTCGAATTGGAGGAAGATTCGATTGGTGCCAAAAATTTGTTTCTAAAGGACTTGCGGGAGAACTATTTGATAACAATCTCATAAGGCGCAGTCCCCATGAAACTCCTTTTCACCTTTCGAAGAACCAAGGCATTGCCTTAATGGATATGATGGAAAAAGGTAGACCCTCAGAGAAGTTTTTAGCTAGTTGGTTATTAGGTTTCCTTGCTTTTCGCAAAGACCTTAAATCTTTATTTCTTAGAAAATTAAGGTCTTCTGATTGGCAAACTCGATTGATTGCCGCCTATTTACTTTCCACGTTAAAAGATAAACGTTGCCTACCCACTCTCATACAAACAATAAAATACAGTAAAAGAAATGGAAAACTTGTTGCATTATGTGGTATAATCCATTTTAAGTCTGAAGAGGCAATTCAAATACTAAAACGCTTTATCCACAACAAAAATATATTCCTACAAATGGCAGCCGTAATGGGGCTTGTTGGAAATTCTTTACACAGGCTTTCTCAAGAGCAACTCCACTCTTTTTTAAAACATGAGGATGTCCGGATGCGTTTAATGATGATTCGCTTATTGTCCAGATATTCTCCAGATAATAAAAACATTAGATCTCTCCTGCGAGGCGCATTAAGGGATCCAAATGGATTTGTGCGGCGAGAAGCATTTAAAATTTTAACCAGGTGATTTTTCTATGAAGTGCTCTGATACTCAATCTGACATAGACAAGATATACCAGTTGGATGTTCTTCTTCTCACAAGAGACCGTTTAGACTCTCTTCCTCTTGTTCTGATGCAACTTGGCAACCAAAAAATAGCTCCATTCCGATTACTGATTCGAGATGAAGGTAAGACACCTATTATCAATGATCCTTCTATACAGAGTGCCTTATATCTCCTGAAACAAAAAGGCCATAAGGTTGTTTATCGGCGCGGTTATCGACATGGAGGGTATGCCTTTGTTCGACGCCAAGTACTCTTGAAAGCCTCTGCTCCTATTATCATGACTCTTGATGATGATGTTCTCCTCAATGATCCTGAAATCATTGCCAAGATGCTTAAAGACCTACAGCGTTATCCTTCTGCCTATTGTACAGTTGACTGTCTTCATACAAAATTTTTAAATTTATTCCCTCACCCTTCACTCTTCGGAGCTGGATTAGGTTGCGTATTGTTCCGCCGTGACCAAATAATGAAGGCAGGTGGGTTTGGTTTTTATAAATTATATCGAACTATGCAGGGTCGCAACCAGGTTGTTAATATTTGTCCGATAATGAGTTATTTATACGGACCGGGGAGATGTCACCGGTATCCTACTCACCATCTTGAACTTTTTCGAGAGCGCCCACGTAGAGTGGAATTTCAATTGAATAATCCTGTTAATACATTTTCCTATATTTGGATCAAATGGTTCCATTTACGAATGCGGGGAGAGTTTCTTTTCCAACCTTACCAGAGAGTAGCAATACAGGCAGCTCATCATCTTCTTTCAAGCCAGGAATCCATTCCCAGGCACTCTTTCAAGCCCATGCCTTCATCATTAACAGCCATACATCGCTTCCTTATAGAGAAACAGAAGCCAGGTATATTTGCTTCCTCTCAACGAGGCCAGCTTTTGCCCAGGCTTCTAAAAATCCTTATTGATATTCGTCAGGATATTCATTATCCTTTTGTATACCACTATTTGTCGAAAAAGCCCGAAAGGCATTCTGAAATTGTTAAATGGTTTCGCACTTTAACAAAATCTAGTAGCAATCATCACACCTTAAGTCAATCTGCCCGGGCTTTGGCTCAGTTTGGGGATAAAGGAGACTGGCATTATCTCCTCAATAAAGCCAGGCAGGAGGTCTCTCTCCTAAAAGTATACATGATTTATTGTTTAATAAGGTCTGCTTCCCAGAAATTTCTTTTGGAGGCTGCAAATGATTGGTCAAAAAGTTCCCATTGGGTGGATAGGCTTTGCGCTTTGAGCATGGCTTTAGCATCTTCTAAAAGGTTTCCATTTCAAGCGGAAAAAATCATGCTGAGCATTTGGAAAGATCGTGATGAATTGGTTCAGTGGCAAGCTATCAATACTATGGCTAGGTTGAAAAGATTGCAACATTTAGAATCTCTTACCAAAGCCTTTCATAAATTCGATAACGCAAGACAAGCACAGTTAGTTTGGTTACTGGGCAGAAAAGGAACAGCAAAACATTTTTCTCTTTTGATGTCCGTTCTTGATCGTAGCAGGGATTCTCGAACTCGAGCCTGTGCAACCTTGTCTTTAGCAAAACTTGTGCATCGTTATCAGAAATCCGACCTGTCCCGTATAAAGAATCGTTTAGTTTCATTAGCGGACCAAAAGAGGGAATCCGATCCTTTAGTACGCACCTTTACTCTATTAGGTTTATTTTATATACTCCAACCCTGGGCATGGAAAGCCATTTTAAAGGCACTGAAGAATTCTTCAGATATGGTCCAATCAGAAGTAATTACAATCTTAAAAAGTGCCAACAGATTAGATATTTATTTTGACCAGAAAATCGCTGGAGATTGGAGAAAAGTTAAAGAAGAATCTCTGTGGCGGTTGGGCAAAGAAACTCTTATTTCGGGCCGTTTTGACCTTTATCAAAAATTTTTTAAGCCACCTTTAGCAAAATATGTGTTTGAAAACGTCATCCCTTGGTGTTTTCCAGACTCCCTCCCATTCAATCTTTCACCAAAGCAAATGAGCTTTCTTTTCAGGAAAATCGAAAAAGGAGGAATGTATGAGAAACTGATGGCGTCCTGGTTTCTAGGATATGGAATAGGCAGAAAAAAAATGCTTCCAGTATTGCTTAATTATCTTGGCTCCAAAGATTTTTCTACAAGACTGTTGGCCTCTTATCTTCTTGCCACCCTGCAGAATAGACAGACTTTCCAGTTTCTGGTTCAAGCTCTGAAGAAGCGGGATGAGAATATTAAGCTCGTGGCTTTATGGGGTCTGGGTGAAATGGGCTTACCCCAAGCCTCTCAGATACTTAAGCGCTATTTGAATCATAAGAATGTCTTCTTGCGATTAGCTGCTTTGAGAGGGATAAGACCAGAGAAGTCAAATGAAAAGGTATTAACACAACTTTCTAAACTTATCAAAGATAAAGATATTCGTGTACGTTTCTATACGGTAAACGCATTGGAGAAATTCTATCAGAAGGAAGAAAAGGCAAAGGACTTGATATATACAGCACTTTACGACCATCACGCTGTGATACGAGATAGAGCCTTTGAGGTTCTAAAGACACAATTGAGCTCTCTCCATAATCGTTAGACCCACTGTTTCTGCTTCATTTTGTGTTCTTTTACCAGGGTAATAATTCGGTAAATCCTGATTAACTTCTCGGGATAGATGACCTTGTTCTTTTTCATGGCTAATACCTCCTCTAAATAAATCTTTGCTTGTAGAAGAGATATTACCATGAAATAAATTTTTGTTAAATCTCAAGAGAGGATATTCTATCTGAAAATTTAATAGAACATCCTAACTGCCTAACTGCAAACTACACAGAATTTTCTTGACAAAAGATTTTGAATTTGGTAAATATAATCTGAGATGAAAAAGAGAAAAAAGGTTAGAAAATATAGAAAATTAACACCCTGGCAGAAACTGGTCAGTAAGTACGGAGTAAAGGGAGCAA
>Ga0209979_1001949_pt1 | contig 20912 bp, 17 predicted proteins | sample AnhtaG_FD_183114 | JGI IMG/M metagenome (GOLD analysis project Ga0209979, IMG submission 183114) | Deep subsurface microbial communities from Anholt, Denmark to uncover new lineages of life (NeLLi) - Anholt_01485 metaG (SPAdes) (version 2) | ecosystem: Environmental > Aquatic > Marine > Oceanic...
AACCGCCAGAGGAAAGAGAGAGCAAAAATAGAAGAAGTAAACTAGGGAGAAGGCCATTCTATTATTGGTCGCATATATGTTGTCTGTCCTTACCTTTCTTAATAGCTTTGCGGTATCTGCTCTATCTTGAGGAGTAGTTACCGGGGAAATCCAAGATGCCTGATTGGAAACAACGTACCGGAACCCCTTGGGACTTATATTTACCGGTGACATTATGCGTATCTTTTTGCTCACTTTTCCGTGCATACGATTCCATTTTTCAACAACTGTATAACACGCAGCCAGAAAAACATCGTTCAGTTCGACACCGGCTGATCCTGCTTTAGACGCAATCTGTTCCAGTTCAGTTGGACCTATAGGCTTATTGTAGAGGTGAAGTTCTTTTGAGTGTCCTGACTTATCATGGAACACCCTTGTTGGGGGAGGAAGGGCGGCTATAACAAACCGATGGAAAAGACTAGAGATCATTTTCATATAGTAGTGCTCTACCCTTGACCTTTGGCTATGGGCAAAGTCCAGCAATTCATCCCCTTTACGGGATATGCGGACATCTTCTGACGGTCTAGAAACCTTAGAAACCTCGTTGTTGTAAATTTCAATGACCTTCCTTATAAAAAGAACGCCGCGGAGTCCGTCTGTTGCAGAGTGATGAAAAGTGAAAACCAGCGAAGATTCAGCCTCGTTTTTCTTTATTAGAAGGGCTCTAAATGGAAATCGCTTTCTTATATCCATGGGCTGGTTCATCCATTCAGATAGATATCTCTCATAGTCTGCATCTTGGAGTTCGGCTAGGTCTTGGACAGTCAGGACTCCTTCTCCGAAATCATCTTGTATTTCGCGGTAAAGCCTGAAACGTTTGCTTCGTAGAATCGTTCTCATAATGGGGTGAGCTTCTTGCGCGGACCAAATTGCTTGATTCAATCTAACAGGATCTATCTCCCCTTCGAGGTTTAGAATTGCGTGAATAAACGCGGGCTCATTTATATCATCAAGAGCCAGTTCGCATTTATCGACGCAATTCAGTGGTATTGATCTGCCAGGCCTTTTCATTTTTGTTTGCATAGTAGGTTTAAACAGGATACAACGGGGTAGTCTATCATAGTCATGTCATGAGTTCAACTCGAGGCTGGCTGTATTCAAGCTGACTGAGTTATATCTGTTCCCATGAAGGTTTCTTGGCTAGCTATCCCAATGACTCGATCCTCTTTTTTGCCGCTTGCGCAATCTCATCTGATACTGCTTGACCGCCTCGGCGTGCCATCCATGCCAGAAGCCCTGAGACCTCGCCACCTATGGTGACCTTCGTCTTGCCATTTACAGGTTCAAAAAAGTAGAAGCGTGTCAAGTTGGTACCCAGTGCTCTTCCTTGCATCACCACGGAACGTTCCGGGACAAATTCGATGATTGTCATCAGCAAGTTGACTGTGAGCCTGCTTACCTTAGCCGTCACGGAAAGTTGTGAGCCTACTGTCAAAGGTCCCTCAGAGACCCTCTCAATCTTCTTAATGGACGCCATCCATTGGGGCCACTCTTCAAGCCTGTCAACTAGCGCCCAGACCTTCTCTACAGGGGCATTGATCTCAACACTGCTGCTAAACCTCATACCTTTCTTACCCCTTTCCTAACCTCAAGCTTGGTGATGATACGCTCATGGCGCCTAGCTGTCAAGGTCGTACGTAGATGAGATTGTTCATTGGTGTCCGGCAACTTCAGTGGGTGCCTGTCGCCTTTTTGGGAGTGTCATTTCGAATGCTGCTATGAAAGTTCTGTCTACTGACAACTTTGGGAGCCAAACGCTGCTTTTCCACACTCAGTTGCGCACTCCCCCAGCCCGGTATTTGTTCGCAGGTGACTCTCATGCATTTATTACTATCTTGCCACCAGCGACCGTCTGGTGTAGAATGCCGAACAAGGACAGCAAGATTGATAATCGAGAATAATGGGCAGTCTACTAGAAAATCTAGAGAAGATTAGAACCAGTATCCCGAGGAAGGTGAGACAAGGCCTGATAGTCTTCCTAATCATTTTGGGTATTGTCTTGCTCTTTGTGGCAGGGGGGCCAACAATGCCCTTAGTAGCGTGGGGGTTAATCGCCTGCGCTATCCTCTTCTTGGCAACGGACCCAAAGAAAGCGATTTACGGCTTAATAGTCATTGCAATCTTTTACTTAGCCCTGTCCCTACGAGTATATGCGCCACATGACAGCATTTTTGGTGGCCAGTGGGTCAACTTCGGAGGAAACGACCCATGGTATCACATGCGACTGGTGGAGAACCTGGTGCAACATTTCCCCCACCTGATCGCCTTCGACCCCTTTACCTTTTATCCCTACGGACAGGATGTGCCTTTCGCTCCCTTCTTCGATCTCCTCCTGGGATTTCTCATATGGGTCGTTGCATTGGGGAGCCCTACCCAATATACCATAGAAACAGTGGGCGCATATTTCCCCGCTATCTTAGGGGCACTGGTTACTGTACCGGTATACTTTATCGGGAGGGAGCTCTTTAATCGAAATGTCGGGTTGCTCTCTGCCGCTCTCATTGCCATTCTGCCGGGTGAATTCCTCTTCCGTTCCCTGCTAGGGTTTACCGATCACCATATCGCCGAGGTCCTCTTCAGCGCAACAGCGGTCTTGTTCCTGATATTGGCAATCAAACGAGCCAGGGAGAAAGAGACGTCATTCAGCCATATCCGGAGCAGGGACTGGGGGAATTTCAGGAAGCCCCTGATCTATGCCCTGCTAACCGGGTTAGCCCTGGGAATATATCTCATTTCCTGGAGCGGCGGGCTGCTCTTTGTATTTATAATATTTACCTATGTAGTTATTCAATACATCATCGATCACCTAAGGGGAAGGTCAACCGATTATCTTTGCATCATCGGGGCGCCGATGTTTCTTATCGCCCTAATAATAGTTATCCCCTTCTTACATTTCCTTAGCAGTGGGGAACTCGTCATCGCGTCATTAACTGTAGGCATATTGACCTTCCCAGTGCTAAGCGGCATTTCCCGGCTGATGGATTATAGAAAATTAAGTCGAGTATCCTACTCCCTGGCGGCGCTGGCAGAGCTCGGTTTAACGACAAGATACGGCCTAGCACTCCTTCTTATCCTTGTTGGTATTACGTTGTTCTTCTTAGTGGGTGGGCTAATAGGCCAAATAATAATACCGGCGCTAATCGTTAGCGTTATCTCCTGCTTAGCATCGAGGAGGGGGACACAAGTCCCAATAATCCTGCTATTATCTGGCGCGGGCGTAGGTCTTTTTTATCTCATCGATCCCTCCTTGTACCACGCTATGGTGAGCAGGTTCCAACAGGTATTTACACCGTCGGAGACGGCGCAAACCATTATGGAGGCACGACCACTATTCTCCGGGTTTGATATCTCCTTACTAACTGAACATCGTGTATGGTATTATTTCACCACTGGCTTCTTCATCGTTCCCATAGCGCTCCTGCTATTAATCTACTCTGCCGTCAGGGAGAAAAGCGCCGTAAAAATATTGCTCATTGTCTGGAGCGTAATAATGCTGGTGGCGATGCTGGGGCAGGTCCGATTCGCATACTATTTTGCGGTGAACGCTGCCCTGCTCATGGGCTACTTCTGCTGGAGAATACCGGGGTGGATTTCGAGAGTTTTCCAAGAAATTGGCTTCAGGGAGCCATCACCGGATGATAAGACGAGGAGGAAGAAGGGAAGAGCCAGTAAGAGGGAAGAGCCAACGGGGTTTATCTACCTTAGGCCGAGGCATGTCTCCAGGGCACTGGCTGTAATAATCGTGTTCTTCCTGGCATTTTACCCCAACATTGGGGAGGCAAAAACCACCGCTGAAAACCCATGGGGTCCCAATGAGGCCTGGTATAGCTCGTTAATTTGGATGAGGGACAATACCCCGGACCCATTTGGAGATCCCGGTTTCTACTATGAATTATATGAAAGACCCCCAGCCGGAGAAAGGTATGATTATCCGGAATCGGCATACGGTGTAATGAGCTGGTGGGACTATGGCCATTGGATCACCCGCATTGCTCACCGCATACCGAATGCGAATCCCTTTCAAGCGGGTGCTTGGGACGCGGCTCGGTTTTTCACCGCTCAGGATGAATCCGCAGCAAACGAGATGCTCGATGGGCTGGGCTCCAAATATGTAATAATCGACTTTGAGATGGCTATGACAAAATTCCATGCCATAGCAACTTGGGCGGTAGGAAACACATCGAAGTTCTATGAGCCGTGCTATCAGCAAGCAGACGGAACATTTAGGTGCTATGAGGAAAGTGTCCCAGGACGACAGGCTGCATTCATCTTATATTATCCCGAATATTATCAATCCATGGTATGCAGGTTGTATAAGTTTGGGGGGCAGGCGGTGGGTCCGGTTAACTCAACCTGGGCCATCTCATACGTAGAGGGGATAGATGAAGGAGGGAATAGGTACAAGATGATCACCGGCGCAGCTAATGAGGGTCAAAGCTTCCCCACCTATGAGGAGGCGAAAGCATTTGTTGATAACCACCCAGACTTCATATTAGTTGGCCTAGACCCCTTTTCCAGCCCTGTGCCCCTGGAGAAACCGGAGCACTACGAACTAGTTAATGAGTCTGTCCAAGCGATAAAATGGGGGGATGAGACACTCCCCTACGTGAAAATATTTGAGTATATACCTTGAAAGCGTGCGCTGGCTACGCAGTATGTTTAAAAGCGGCGGGGGTCTGGGGGTGTCCCCAAACCTCGTCTTCCCCGTCTTCTTAAGGAGAGGTCCGAAAACGGACTCCGCAAGGCGGGGGAGTCAGTGGGTGAGGTGTAAAACATTTTCAGCAGTGTCTGAAAACACTGCCTCACATCAAAAAAGTGGAGCGTTCTATAGGGCTCGCTTTCTTGTATTATGTGCCCAAACGTCATAGCAGTATGCGTGGCAGAATATAGTATAATAGAACGAAGGGCAGGACGAGGGGAAATCCGATGAAAGCTTTGATATTGGCCGGAGGCAGAGGCACACGACTCAAGCCCCTTACCAATACCATTGCCAAACAGCTTCTCCCTGTAGCCAATAAACCTATTCTTTTCTACGTCCTCGATCAGGTAATAGAGTCAGGTATTACCGACATCGGCATTATCGTTTCACCGGAGACGGGCAACGCGATAAAAGAAGCTATAGCAGATGGCTCAGAATGGGAGGCCAAAATTACCTACATTTTGCAGCCTGAACCACTAGGACTCGCTCATGCTGTAAAAACAGCCCAGGATTTCCTTGGCAGTTCCCCCTTTCTCATGTTCCTCGGCGATAATCTCATTCAAGGTGGCGTTAAGGCTTTTGTTGATGAATTCAATCGTCGTGGGCCTGATGCTTTGGTGCTACTGAAGGAGGTTGCTGACCCTCGTTTCTTTGGTGTTGCTGAGCTTGATGCCTCAGGCAAAGTGATGCGCCTGGTGGAAAAGCCTAAAGAACCGAAAAGCAACCTGGCCCTGGTCGGCGCATATCTTTTTACACCGGAAATCCACAAGGCAATAGCTCAAATCAAGCCCTCCTGGCGGGGGGAATTGGAAATAACCGACGCCATCCAGAAGCTCTTCGACATGGGTAAGACGGTTCAAAGCCACATCCTCAAGGGCTGGTGGCTGGATACCGGGAAGAAGGATGACTTGCTTGAGGCAAACCGAGTGGTGCTTGACGATTTGTTGAAGCCGAGCATCAAAGGCAAGGTTGACTCCAAAAGCCGGGTCGTGGGCAGAGTCGAGATTAGAGATGGGTCTAAGGTGGAAAACAGCACCGTTCGAGGTCCTGTATCCATCGCCCAGGGGTGTCATATCAGGAATTCCTTTATAGGCCCCTTTACCAGCATAGGCGCTGGCGCAGTAATAGAAGATTCATCTATAGAGCATTCGGTGATTTTGGAAAGCAGCCACATTTATCGCATTGAGCGCCTGGAGGATAGTGTCATAGGCAGCAGGGTTGAACTTGCCAAGGCAGACCAAAGATTCAAGGGGGTAAGACTCTTCGTCGGTGATGATGCCAGAATAGAATTATAGGGGGTCAAGATGGACTATATATACGGGGTCAAAGTGCAAAAGCTCCGTCTCATCCCTGACGACCGAGGATGGCTTATGGAGATGCTTCGCAGGGACTGGGAAGTGTTTGATAAATTTGGGCAGGCATATGTGACCACCTGCTATCCAGGTGCAGTCAAAGCCTGGCACTACCACAAGCTTCAGACCGACCACTTCACCTGCGTCCACGGTGTTGCCAAACTCGCCCTTTACGATGCCCGTGAGGACTCGCCGACAAAGGGCATGGTAAATGAGTTTTATATCGGAACCCTAAATCCTATCCTGGTGAAGATTCCACCTCTTGTCTATCATGGCTTTACCGCTGTGGGCAATGAGATGGCTATGATCACCAACTTCCCCACCGAGCTTTATAACTATGAAGAGCCCGATGAATATCGAGTCCCCTACGATGATCCCTCCATCCCCTATAAATGGGAGGTAAAAATGGGATGAAGGTGCTGGTGACAGGTGCTAGGGGGATGCTGGCCGGCGACCTCGTTTCCTGCTTGCTTGAGCGGGGATGCAAAGTTCATGCCCTACCCCATGAAGAGCTCGATATCACCGATTTAGGAGCCGTTATAGCCGCTTTGAATAACTTCGAGCCTGAGCTTGTGATTAACTGTGCTGCCTATACCAAAGTGGATGAGGCGGAGAAAGAGGAAAGGCGGGCGCTCATGGTAAACGGCTTCGGGGTTCAGAACGTCTGCCTTGCCTGCCAGGAGACGGATACCCCTTTAGTCCATTTCAGCACCGACTATGTCTTCGATGGCACCAAGGAAAGCCCTTACACCATCTATGATGCGCCCAATCCCATAAGCGCCTACGGTCGCACCAAACTCCTTGGGGAGAAGTATCTATTGTGGCTTCTCAGCAAGTTTTACCTCATTCGCACTAGCTGGCTCTTCGGGCTCTATGGTAAAAACTTTGTCGAAACCATGCTGGAGCTCGGGCAAAGAGAGAAGCAGATATCCGTGGTAAACGACCAGAAGGGATGCCCCACTTGGACTTATCACCTAGCTCAAGCAGTTGTCGACCTGATCGAAACGGAGCGCTATGGAATTTACCACATTACCAATTCTGAGCCCACCACCTGGTTTGACTTCGCCAGGGAGGTCCTCCGCCTCTCCGCAAGGGACGTAGAAGTCCTTCCCGTAACCTCAGACCAATTTCCCAGACCGGCAAGGAGACCCCTGAACAGTGTTCTTGATCCCTTCCCTCTTCCAGAGGTCTTAGGGAGGGAAATGCCTTCCTGGAGGGAGGCACTCAAGGAGTATCTGGAACGAAGAAATACGGTGAAATAGATGTCCAACTTGTGGCTTGAGGCTTTAGTCTCTCTACAAGGGGAGCGCTGGAGGGGACAGGATTGCCAATAGCTCCCGTAATGACCTTAATCCGTGAGTTCAGATTCAAAGGACCGCCTGATGGGTGATAATCCAAGCGAATCAGCTTAGCTTTACGTTCGACTCTTTTAAGGGGTCATCATCCGGCTTGACCGGATGATCCAGGTAACATGCTGAGCCAGTTTCTGGATTGCCCGATCGAGTCGGGCAATGACAGGTATGAGTCTGGCAAGCTTCTCTTTCGATCAACGGATTAAGGTAATGACCAGATCGATTATTATTAATAGAGAAGAGGGAGATAGAGGGGTATCCCCTATGTCGTTGCGAGGACCCCGATTTATCGGGGGACGAAGCAATCCTTGTGGAGGTAAGAGGAGGCTAGATTGCTTCGCTGCCCCTTCGCTTCACTCAGAACTTCGGTTCGCAATGACAGAGGTGACCGCTAATAAAGGAGAGGTCCGAACACGGACTCCGCAAGGCGGAGGGGATAGGGGGTGAGGTTAATCGAATGATGAGGCTGCTTGTAACCGGAGGCGCGGGCTTTATTGGCTGCAACTTCGTTCAGTATATGCTTGAGGAGTATCACGACTACGAGATACTAAACCTCGATGCCCTCACCTATGCCGGAAGCCTGGAGAACCTGGAAGGGGCGATGGATAACCCCGGGCACAAGTTTGTTCAGGGGAGGATTGAGGACGGGAAGCTGGTAGACCATCTTATGGAAGGGATAGATGTAGTCATAAACTTCGCCGCCGAGTCCCATGTTGACAGAAGCATCGTTGAGCCCCAGGTTTTTATTAAGACTAACGTATTGGGAACTCAGGTTTTACTTGATGCGGCACTGCGGCACAAGGTGAAGCTTTTCTACCAGATTTCTACAGACGAGGTTTATGGCGCCCTTGAGCTTGACTCAGCGGAGAAATTCACCGAGGAATCTCCTCTGCGTCCCAATTCGCCCTATGCCGCCAGCAAAGCCTCCGCCGACCTCCTGGTCAGAGCCTACCACCGGACTTATGGGCTGCCGGTGGTCATCTCCCGCTGCACCAATAACTACGGACCGAGGCAGCATCCTGAGAAGTTCATCCCCACGGTCATTCTCAATGCCTTGCGGGATAAGCCGATCCCCATTTACGGCGATGGCCTCTATGTGCGGGACTGGATTCACGTCCTTGACCATTGCCAGTCGGTGGACCTCATTCTGCATAAAGGGAAGGTCGGCGAAATCTATAACATCGGGGGCGACAATGAATGGGCCAATATCGAGCTTGCGCGAGAAATCCTAAAAATCATCGGCAAGCCCGAGGAGCTGCTTCAGTCTGTCCCTGATCGCCCCGGGCACGACAGGCGCTACGCCCTGAGTAGCGATAAGCTAAAGCGTCAACTGGACTGGAAGCCGTCGATATCCTTCGACCATGGTCTCACCGAGACCGCTCGATGGTACTCCGCGATTGGCGAGTGATTCCACCAGCCCCATCCAGAGAACTACGAAGAATACCGCTTAGGGAGTTGCAAAGCTCCAAGCATAGCTGACTCTATATAGATTACATAAATTTACCAAATTAGTTTACCCCAAGCTGTCAAAGGTCATGTGGCACGGCTTTAATACATTCTGACGTTATAAATGTAATATTTACAGGGCAAGAGCAACTGACCTACCTTTCTCTTGTCATCAAAGAATAATTAAGCTAGAATAGCTGCAATCTGAGAAGTTAGAATTCATCTTTTGTGGTTTTAACGTGAACGTCAAGATTTCATTAAAAAGAACCTGGGATTTGGCTAGAAAATATAGATGGCCCATTTTTCTGATTTGGGCGCTCTGGCTGACATTAGAGTACTTTGGCCTCGGGCCGTTTTCTTATGTCCGAATCAATGATTGTGCAAACTCGTATTTCCCCGGGAAGATTGGCGTCCTCGCAGAGTTTCTCGAGAACGGATTTAGCTACTGGTCAGCCCAGACAGCCTGTGGACTTGACCGGATGGCAACCTTCGGGCCACTTTTTCGATTAGATAGCATTTTCTTCTTCACTCTCCCCAACTGGCTCACGTACGGAATTGTTGCACTTTTACAACGGTTCATAGCTGGTTATTTCACATACCGTCTCTGTAGAGATTATTTGCGATTAGGCGAGCTACCTTCAGTAGTGGCAGGTCTGGCATATTCGTTATCGCTTTTCTGGTTCCAGTCAGAGTTTATCGGTCAGGCAGGGTTCCCCCTTGTTCTTTGGGCGTTGGAGTATATTCACGAAAGGAGAAGTGTCATCAAGTACTCTCTCGCTTTCTTACTTGGCCTCTTTGTGCTGTTCTCCTCCAGCTTTTTTCTCAGCATACCCTTCCTGTTGATTCTGGTCCTGTGTTGGTTTGTACTCGTGCGTCGCAAGTATTCATTGCGCTTTCTTTCTATATTCGCGGTTTTCTCTCTCACACTGCTATTGGGCCAAATTCCTACCATCTGGGCTTTGTGGGTAAATGGTCAGCTGTCCCACCGTGCTAGCGGGCAGTGGACTGGCTTTATGGGACCTTTCGCGTCAGCCTGGTTGGATTGGGTTTACTTTTCTTGGCAGTCGCTTTGGTTCAACGTAGGCGGAGACCCACGTTATCCCGCCATAAGCGGCTGGATCATCGGCCCATGGGTTCTGTGCCTCGGCGTAATTGGTCTCTGGATATCCAAATTCAAGGAGCGAAGCCTGATAATGGTCATGGCATTGCTGCTGTTTTGTGCCGCTTTGTCTCCATTATTGACACGACTTGTGAGTCTCTTTGATCAATACCTGGGCCCACTTGCGGGCTTCAATTTCGGCCGCTTTGTCCTTTTTACAGCTTTCTTTGCGGCAATAGCTGGCGCCTATGGTTTGCATCTCTTGGGCGCGGCTAGGTCCTCTGTCAGGGATAATCCTCCTAAGGGAATGAGGTATAGTTTACAAGTAGTACTGTGCATCATTACAGTCGGCATTCTTATCAGTGGCTCTCTTGGTATGAAGTATGATCATTTTCGCTCGGAATGGCTAACTGGCTCCCGGTACAGCACTATGTACGAGAATCCCGAGTTGCAGCATCTAGCAGCTACAGCGGACTCAGATCCTTTCCGGGTCGCTACCGTTGCCTACAACCTTCATCCGGCGTACGCGAACGCCTACGGCCTGGAAACTGTAGACGGCTATGTAGGTCTCTATCCCCAGCGGTACCAGGATTTCTGGGGAAAAGTGATTGAGCCTCTAACTATTGAGGACAAAAGTCGGTACGATGTCTTTCATCTTTGGGGAAATACAATCTATCTGTTCTCCCCTTCTAACGGCGACTTTGACTGTATCGGAGAGGTTCCATTTTCTGAATACTATAATCTAAACCTGCTCGCACTGGCGAACGCAAAATACATAATCTCCGAACTGCCACTATCAAACGAGCACTTAACATTGCTGCCATCATATACGCCGGACACTGAGGGAGGGCAGGTGGGCCTTCTACAGCGGATCAAAGAGCGGCTTGAGGGAAGACGCGACATATACATCTACGAGAATCAACTCTGCTTCCCCCGGTTCTTCATGGCTGGCAAGGCGGAAGTCTTTGATGGTTCAAGTGAACTACTGGAGGCTATGGCTGACGCTGATGTAGACAGCCTGCGCAATACTGTATTTGTCGAGGAGAAGTTTATTTCCGATACCGATGTTGAACAGCTTGGCTTCGCCCAGGGAGAAATAACGATAGAGCGATACTCGCCCGATCGTATTGACCTTTCAGTTAGTCTGGACAAACCAGGGATCCTGGTTATTTCCAACAGCTACAGTCCTTACTGGACATGCAAAGTCAACGGAGTTGACCAAGACATCTTTCCTGCGTATCATACTTTCTGGGGCGTTTTACTCGAAGAAGGAGAAAGCATGATTGAACTAGAGTATAGCCCACCTTACTGGACTTTTTGGTAGCAGCACAAAGCGTTAACATTAAACGTATGAAATAAAGTCGGGAGGAATTTATAAAAAGGGTAAAGTGGAGTCAATTGTAGTTCCTTGACAGATAAGTTCATTTTTGTATAGGATGGCTGCAGTAGCCAAGTGTAACTAAATGTCATAGTGATGGTAGCACTGGAGATGGATTGTCTGCACTCAGCATGATCAAAAGGAGGCGAACGCATGACCCATAGTCGTACCACTTCCCTCCCCAGCATCTCCGTAGTAGTGCCAGTGTACAACAGCGAAGGCTCACTACCGGAATTAATCCGGCGTCTCGAGAATACACTGGGCGCAGCTTCCTCCCGTTTTGAGGTCATCTTGGTGAATGATGGCAGTCGGGACCGTAGCTGGGACGTCATCAGTCAAATTGCCCAGGATAATGACTGGGTTCGCGGTATCGACTTGATGCGAAACTTCGGACAGCACAATGCGCTGCTCTGTGGTATACGCATGGCGAAGAATGATATCATCGTTACCATAGATGACGACCTACAACAACCACCCGAGGAGATTCCAAAACTGCTTGACAAGCTGGCGGAAGGCTATGACGTTGTTTACGGCACTCCGCAGAAGGAGCAACACGGCCTGTGGCGCGACTTGGCCTCGCAGTTGACCAAACTGGCCCTCCAAAGCGCCATGGGGGCCCAAATAGCACGCAAGGTCAGCGCATTCCGCGTCTTTCGTACCAGGTTGCGCGATGCATTTGCCAACTATCAGAGTCCTTTTGTTTCGATTGATGTGTTACTAACTTGGGGAACAACTCGCTTTGCGTCTATCCAAGTAAGACATGAACTACGCGAGGTAGGAGGCTCAAACTACACTTTTCGCAAGCTCGTCACACATGCTCTAAACATGATGACCGGTTTCAGCGTGTGGCCGTTACAGCTTGCCAGTGTGATTGGATTCCTTTTTGCTTTTTTTGGCATGATAATTCTAGCGTACGTCCTCGTCCGGTATCTGATCGAGGGTGGCAGCATTCCTGGATTCCCATTCTTGGCTTCAATCATCGCCATTTTCTCGGGAGCTCAATTGTTCGCTCTGGGTATAATCGGGGAATATCTAGCGCGGATGCATTTTCGTACAATTAACAAGCCCCCTTATATTATAAATGACATCCATCAGTCTCAAAAAGAGGAGTAGATCCCGGTTAATAAAACTTCACGGAGGAAATTGGTTTATGGGTGTGAAATTCACTATTGAACAAATCAGGCAATTTTGGACCGAGCAAGCCGGAAAGTACGGCAAATCGCCGGCCGCCTCATGGTCTGACACTATGGCGATAGAAATGGAGATCCGCCAGATTTTAAAATACTTGGAAGACGGTGACCATGTTCTAGACCTTGGATGTGGAAATGGATATTCAACAATTCAGTTTGCGTCTCAGAAACAAGTCAGTATTCGCGGGCTTGATTACATCCCGGAAATGATCGAGCAAGCGGGACTTCGCACTAGAGATATGGCAGACACATTACTCGGAACTGCGGAGTTCTATATAGGCGACATAACTGCTCTGGACGAGAGGTCAGATACCTATGATAAGGTAGTCGTGATTCGGGTGATCATCAATCTGGGAGAATGGAAGTCGCAAGAAAAGGCACTACACGAATGCGCTCGTGTACTCAAGCCAGGAGGTATGCTTTTACTGTCTGAGGCCACTTTGCAAGGATGGCAACAGATGAATCATATGCGGCGGGAATGGGGATTGCCTGACATTCCCATGCCACCTTTCAACAACTACATAGATCAGGAACGGGTTATTAGAGCTGTTTCATCCAATCTTAGGTTGATTGAGATTGATAATTTCTCAAGTACCTACTACGTAGGGACTCGGGTGCTTAAACCTATAATTATCCAAGCACTTGGTGCAAGAATTGATGTTGCCGATTCAAACATGGAGTGGAATCGCTGGTTTTCTCAATTGCCCTCATGGGGCGACTATGGCACCCAGAAATTGTTCGTCTTTAAGAGAATATGACATACACTGTTCCCTTCAATCGCCCGAGCTTTGCAGGTAGCGAACTGGACTACATCGCTCAGGCTATTGCCATCGGCCACATATCAGGTGACGGACCTTTCACAAAGAAATGCCAAGAATCCCTAGAGGAGGCCTTGGGCGTTCCCAAAGTCCTGCTCACCACCTCTTGCACTCATGCGCTGGAGATGGCGGCATTGTTACTTAATATCAAGGAGGGGGACAATATGATCGTCCCATCATTCACCTTCGTCTCCACAATCAATGCCTTCGTACTGCACGGTGCGCAGCCGATTTTTATTGATATTCGCCCCGACACCCTCAATATGGACGAGTCGCTGGTGGAGCGGCTTATTACACCTCGCACTAAAGCGGTGATCCCAGTGCATTACGCCGGTGTAGGTTGTGAGATGGATGCTGTTATGGAAATTGCTGGGCGTTACGGCATCGCTGTAGTTGAGGATAATGCCCACGGATTGTTCGGTAAATACAGGGGCAAGTATCTTGGTACCTTTGGTTCTCTGGCAGCGCAGAGTTTCCACGAGACCAAGAACTTTACCTGTGGTGAAGGTGGTGCTTTGCTCATCAATGACCCGGAATATATAGAGCGGTCGGAGATCATCCGTGAGAAAGGAACCAACCGCAGCCGTTTCTTCCGCGGCGAGGTCGACAAATATACATGGGTGGATATCGGCTCCAGCTATCTCCCGTCGGACATCTTGGCTGCCTTCCTGTACGCCCAACTGGAGGCTCGTGAGCAGATTCAGAACAGGAGACGAGAGATTTGGGAATATTACTACGCCCACCTTCGGGGCTGGGCTGAGGAGTACGGCGTTCGTCTTCCGACTATACCAGCTCACTGTGAACAGCCATACCACATGTTCTATTTGCTCCTGCCTTCGCTCGAACATCGCCAGGCGCTCATTGACCATTTGAAGGCACAGGGCATCCTAGCAGTGTTTCACTACCTGCCATTGCATCTCTCAGAAATGGGGAAGCGGTTCGGGGGCAAGCCCGGAGACTGCCCGGTTACAGAAGACGTAAGCGATCGCTTGCTGCGCCTACCGTTTTACAATGATTTGACGGAGGGCGATCAGGCCAAGACGGTTGAGGCGATTTGCAAATTTGGCTACCATGCTTAAATCTGCGCGAGCATATACAAATGGATATAAACGCCTGTAGACGAACGGGGCACCGCAGCTATGATCGGGCTTACTTCGCGCCCCTGTTTGCTATCGAGGATCGCCACTTCTGGTTCCGTGCGCGTAACAGGGTCATTGCCACCGTAGTAGGCCAAATCACCTCTGACCTGCTGCCCGGCTATCGGGTTTTGGAAGTGGGCTGTGGGACAGGTAACGTGCTGCGGGTTCTCGAACGGACTTGTTCACACGGCACGGTCATGGGTATGGATATGTTCTCTGAGGGGTTGCAGTACGCCCGGCGGCGCACGACCTGCCTATTGGTACAAGGGGACATTCAGTCGCCGCCTTTTTCGACACAGTTTGATATGATCGGTCTCTTCGATGTGCTCGAGCATCTGCCAGATGACATGCGCGTGCTCAGTCATCTGCATACTATGCTGGCAGGGGACGGTGTCCTACTGCTAACCGTGCCCGCTCACCCATCGCTTTGGAGTTACTTTGACGAAGCCTCTTGTCACTGCCGGCGCTACACATTAACCGAACTAGAAGGCAAATTGGAGCATGTGGGCTACCAAGTGGAGTATATGACACAATACATGGCGAGTATTTTCCCCATGCTTTGGCTGGGGCGACGGCTCAAGTCGCTGATCAACCGTCGGCCCGGTGGCAGCGCAGACCGGATAAATGTCTCAACTCGGGCTGAACTGCGAATCACACCTGTATTGAACAACCTACTGGCATTGTTGCTGGCTCAAGAAACTCGCATGATTTCTCGCCGCCGCCGATTGCCAATTGGTACATCACTGCTGGCTATAGCACGTAAGGAGTAGTTGACAGATGAAATTGCTTTTTTTGGCGTGGTTGTATAGGTTGTTTGCCTAATGCAACAAAAACTGCTAGGCATATCTCAACTATTCTGGTTTTACCCCATAAACTGGATAGTATATACTGGCAACTTGAGAAAGAGAGATAGAAATGGCAATCGCTATTTTGGCAGTGTAACGGCTGACATACTAACAGCAGACATGCATATATGAGCGGGGGTATTACCTGTTGCTAAGAAAACAGACCATAGTACTACAGTCATTCCTCTCTATTCCAGGCTGAGGGATTTCGCACGTGGGATATGGCATTATTGAAGTGGATGAAGCGGCTGGCAGCTATGGCAAAGTATCAGGATAAATCAATGGTAAAGGAAAATTGAAGTGGAGGCAACATGGTTTACTTATTAGTGTTCATATCGGTAGGCGCTATGACCGCGGCGCAGTTACTGCTGAAAAAAGGGTTGCTTGTAATAGGTCAATCCCCTCAAAGTCTAGGCGAACTGGGCACCTTTTTCTTAAAGGCTTATACAAATCCATATGTTATTTTAGCTGTTTTCCTGGTGCTCGTGACGGCGCTGGCATGGATTATCGTCTTATCGAAAGCAGAGCTCGGCCACATTTATCCTTTTATGGCACTAACTTTTATATTGGTTCCCTTGTTTTCTGTGCTGCTCTTTAACGAGGATGTAACTGCTTTGAAGTGGGTAGGAATTGCACTAATCTGTCTCGGTGTGTTTTTCGTGGCAAGGAGCTAGTGAGCTTGAAGGAGTAAAATTTTACAAATCACCAGTAAACCTGAAGATTTGCTTCAGTCTGTCCCAGACCGCCCTTGTCATGATAGGCGCTACGCCCTGAGTAGCGATAAGCTAAAGCGTCAACTGGACTGGAAGCCGTCGATATCCTTCGACCATGGTCTCACCGAGACCGCTCGCTGGTATTCCGAGATCGGCAAGTGACTCCACACCTTCTGCCTATTACCACCGCCACACTATTAACTACAAACTGAAGCGCCAGTACAATATCCAAGAAACTTTATGCCCTGGGAGAAGCCTATCTTTTACCTGCTTTCGTAGAAAGCCCAACCTCCAGCCCGGGCTGGTCTCAAAGCGGGTGCTTTATGGCAACGGGATTACCCAATCGCAGGCGCCGGTGACCAGCACCTGGTACTCGTAGAATTGACCTATTAGGGTCGTCAGCCCGCCTCCCGTTGCGCCGGGCACTCAGAACTTGTAATTACCAGCAAGGGCATCATACCACCAGACTCCCTGCATCTCTGGCGGAATGGTGGAGGGGTCGAGGCCAGCCAGCACTACCTGTCCGGCGCAGGAATCAGGCAGATGCCTGGCGAAGAAGCCAGCCGGCTTATCAATGGCTCTACGAACCGCCGCCTCAAGATTGGGATCAGGAAAAGCAATAATCTCATCGGCATTCGCATGCAAGAAAGGCGAAAAGAGCGCCGGTGAGCTCACTAGAATGATCGGGGCGTTGATCTTGCGAGACACTCTAATTGTTTTTGTTCCTTACAGAATGCTATGGACCTCTCGTCAAGGAAAAGTGGTATTCACTTTGGGGACCATATCTACGTAGTTATTGTGTTGTCTCGCCATCTGCCACTATAAAGTAGGCAGCGACACTCTTGCTCGAGTCCATGGTGATGGTCACAGTATTGGACGTTCCAATGGCATCGCCACTCCAGTAATCGAAGCGCCAACTCGCGGCTGGTATGGCGGTTAGTGTTACCTGCATACCGGCATCATAGGTGCCACCGCCGGGGCTAACGTTCCCACTCCCTGATGGGGTGAACGAAGTGGACAGGGTGTATCGATTTATAGTGAAAAAGGCTGTTACTGTCATACTAGAGCTCATGGTTATGGTGATGGGGTTTTGGCTCCCACCAACATCACCCTCCCAGTGGTCAAAGCTCCAACCCGAGGCTGGTGTAGCGGTAAGGGTTACTACGTCTACTTTAGAAACGGTGCGTGAAATACTACCTTGACCATCCACTGATGTGTACAATGGATATGTTAGCGTCGGTCCGCCGCTTATCTCCTGCAGAACTACGCCAACAACGCCGGCTGCTATTAGAGCAACACCAATAACTAGGAGAATTGATATCGCCTTCTTCACGATTTACTATCGGCTTCTTGCCCTTTCCTCTCAAAATTCGTTTATCTAGCCTATCTCTCAGACAACTTATGCTGCGCCGCCGCCAGATGTAAAAGGGCCCAAGGTGAATGGAATGCACCCCTATGACTGGACAGGTAAGGTTAGGAGACAATGCTGCCTACTCCCGAGCGCAGTGATCTAAATACCTTCTATGATATTGACCTTCTAAATGTCGGATTAAAGGGGGTACACGTTTCTGTCCACACCAGGATATGATCAATGCTAATTCTGCTATTCCTGCACCCTAAGCCCCCTGCGGAGCAGGTAGTCAAGGACTGCCACATCAATCGCTGCATGGCATATGGACTATAGCGCTGGCACCCCGCTTACCAGAGAAGCTATCAAAATTCTCCTCCGCCGAAAAGCTCCTCCTCGGAAACCTCCTCCTCGGAAACCTCCTCCTCGGAAATCTCCTTAGGCGCTCCCCTCATGGGGAGAACCAAGAGTATAACAATGGCGGCGATGATAATGAGAACACCTAGAGCTATCAAAAGGGTATACCACCACTCCCAAACGAAGCCCTCTTCTTTCGCCAGCACAGCCCAGTCGCTCAAGTTATCTGTCGTAACGCTCACGGTTCCTGCCGCCGTGTCTACCGTGGTATCAAGCACATGCCACTTTCCAGCGTTGTAATACGCCAGCTTCAAACGATCCGGATCCTTGGCAGCAGCATTCCAGTCAGCAGTTGAATACTTGACGCGTATCGACACACCCTCTAATAGCTCGGCTGCCGCTGGTGAAGTAGTTATGGAGAAGCAGGTGCTTTCAACACTGTAACCCTTAGGAGGCGAGGGGCATGTAGCACTCGCAATGGAAACTGTTGTATAACTGGTGAATGCCCCTGCTGGGAAGGATAGGGTAACCTTGCCATCAGTTGTGGTTACCGTACCTCCTGACACTCCAACTATGCCAGTACCTACGAAGGGTGTTGGTGTTGGTGTAGGTGTAGGTGTTGGGGTTGGTGTAGGAGTTGGTGTTGGTGTAGGTGTAGGTGTAGGTGTAGGTGTGGGTGTTGGTGTAGGTGTAGGCGTAGGTGTAGGTGTTGGCGTTGGTGTAGGTGTAGGTGTTGGCGTTGGTGTAGGTGTAGGCGTTGGTGTAGGCGTTGGTGTAGGTGTAGGTGTAAGCGTTGGTGTAGGTGTTGGCGTTGGCAAAGAAGTTATCGCTCTGAACCACTCATGGTATTCATTATTTCCTTCATTGGATTCTGTAATATTACCATCTGCGTCAGCTATTACCTTGATCTTGTGCCAATCTGTATCTGACGGCCAACTAAAATCGGAGTATAAGGTGTAGCTGCTACCGGATATTAGGCCGTATTTATCAAGGTATGAAATTTGACTTGCGTCGCAGTATGTCCTTATTCTAAAAATGCCTACAGCATCTACGTCTCCTATGTTCTTAATCGTTGTGTAGATCCTGATTGTATTACCCGGGTTGAATTGTACTGGTTCCGTCCATATATCCACAACTCTCAAATCGGGTGCAGAGGTAGGAGGTGTAGGAGTAGCAGTAGGAGTAGGAGTAGGAGTAGCAGTAGGTGTAGGAGTAGGTGTAGGTGTTGGTATTACACCGCTAACGGCTGTCAGGTCAACCTCCTGATTGGCCCAGCCGAATACCGGGGATGCCGGAACGGTAGTCGCCGGGAAACCATTTACCTTGTAGCTCAAAGCTTGGCCGTGCCTGCTCTCGTCTGCCCACAGTTGCACCGGTCCATACCGGCCCGCGGTGGTTACCGTCGTGGTTGCGCTCGGCGTGGCATCGGCACCGATGTAGATATCGATTACGGTGCCCCCCGGTGCCGCAGCGCCATTCAGGGTAACATCGCCGTAGCAGGCAATGGGATGTGATATAGCCAGCACCGCTGCCGGGAGCGCGGCAACCGTTAGAACGGCTACCAGAAGCAAGGCCACCAGCAACCCTAACCGAGATATCTTTTTCATATTTTTCTCCTGTCCTAGTTAGTCTTAGAGTGGTTTTTCCGCTTCCAGTCGCTTGAGTGCTGGGCGGATAAGGACTATACCAGGTAACGACTGCCGAAATATTGGCAATGAGTGTCGTCTGCAGCGTAAATTATCACAGAGCGCCCTAGTTGTCAACATTACGAAACCTGAATCTCCCTAATAAACCCCAGATGTGTCATTAGCCATGTCGGCTTCATTATGTAGTTCGCAATCCTTTAATATCACGTAGCGGGGCACAAAGTGAAAATCGGGTAAGTTCTCAAAAAGTTCCTCAGATGTGCGAATAACTGCCATAATGCCCCCTTTTAAATCGAATGCTCTTGTCATTGCACCCGCTTTTACGCATTAAGCCAGGAAATGCTTATTAGGATACTTATCGTGTTGGTGGATTATACTTCGAGGTTGCTTTGTTTATCAATCTGTAGGTTGCCATATTTTATATAAGATAAGTGCTACCCATGCCGGGTAGCCCCCTATAATCCGCCTGGCTGTGCTATGACTCCCAGCTCACATTCCTTCCGTCTTCAGCCCTGCGATCCTTCTGCGGAGCAGGTAGGCTAGAACGCCTGCTCCTAGGGCTGCCGCGATACCGACGTACGGGGTGGTGAAGGCTGGCCCTAGGCCAGAATCGGGCGCTTTATGGCAACGGGATTATCCACTCGCAGGCGCCGCTGACAAGCACCTGGTAGTTATAGAATTGACCTGTTAGGGTCGTCAGCCCGCCTGCCGTTGCGCCAGGCACCCAGAACTTGTCGTTACCAGCAAGGTCGTCATACCACCAGACTCCCTGTACCTCTGGCGGAATGGTGGCGGGGTCGAGGCCAGCCAGCACTACCTGTCCGGTGTAGGTATCAGGCAGATGCCTGGCGAAGAAGCCCTCGGCATTGAACGTCCAGGTATAGGTCTCCCTTGGTTCGAACCTCTGGCAGATGGCTTTGGTGAATTCACCAGCGTCGTTCCTCACCTCATACACCCAACCCGGTTCAAACGGTGGGGCTATATTACCGTCTTGTGGCCACACAATGATGTCCCTGAACCACTCTATGTCCGAGTAAGGGATATCGCCGATGCCCAGGGCGTTGATCTCATCGAGGTAAGGTACAGCATTATTGCGTGCTGCCACTATTTCATCCCTAAATAATGTATACTCCCCAACGTCGCTACTTATGCTGATGACTTTCCTCCATAGAGCAGAGTCGAAGTATGGCGAGTTTTGTAGTTCCACCACCGCCAGGTCAATACCCAGTTGCATAAGCGTAATCCCATTGATCTTGGTGATGTCCTGGACTATATCCCCTACATCTTGCCGGTTGTCATTGTAGATTACCTCGGGCCCCCATTCCACTTGAGCCTCATCACCGCCAAATTGGATCACCGTTAGCTCCACCAACCCGTTGGGCATGCATTCGGGATTAATGATAGCGTCATACAGCCCGTTTATCTGGACGTCCCATTCGTTATTATCTACACTACTAGAGCCATCAATGAGCACTGCTAGCTGCACGGGCG
>Ga0209979_1001950_pt1 | contig 20903 bp, 22 predicted proteins | sample AnhtaG_FD_183114 | JGI IMG/M metagenome (GOLD analysis project Ga0209979, IMG submission 183114) | Deep subsurface microbial communities from Anholt, Denmark to uncover new lineages of life (NeLLi) - Anholt_01485 metaG (SPAdes) (version 2) | ecosystem: Environmental > Aquatic > Marine > Oceanic...
GTGCAAATTTTGCTTGGCCCAAGCCTAAGAGACAAAATTTAGCCCAAATTTATCATCCCTAGCCACCACAGCTGCTGCTTTCCCTATCACTATTCAATTCCTTCTGGTGTCACCCCTAGCCTGTCAAAGGAATATGTGCCCTCAACAGGGATACCTGCCAGGCGCTTGGCAATGTTCTTGGTCTTTTCCACATCATAGCTACCCATGATGGCAATCTGCTCCATCCGGGGAGAGCCACCGCCATGGACACCTGCATATTGCATAATGCCAGCAATCTCCGAACACGATATAGCCTGCACCCAACGAAAGGCGCGGTATATGTCCTCTATCGACACATTAGGATTCCGCATCATGTATTTTCCAGAAACGGACGCGTCTCCAGATTCAACCAGTCTCCTTCTCGGGGCAGCGTTGCTGGCATTCTGCCTCATCTTGCTCAATCTTTTTCGATATTCACTCGACGTAATCACTGTAACCCCATACCGAATTCAAAATATTTTGCTATATAACAGAGCCGCCATCTACAACCAGAACATGTCCGGTCACATAGCTGGAAGCATCAGAAGCCAGGAAAATCACAGCCCCAACCATCTCGTCAGGTTCGGCTACACGCTGCAATGGAGTCCTCGTCATGACAGCTTGCGCAATATCCGGGTTGCTCCAGAGAGCTTCGCTGAACCGAGTTTTGACCAGTCCCGGCGCTATCGCATTCACCCTGATGTTATACTGAGCCCACTGCTGTGCCATCACTTTCGTTGCCATAATCACCCCGGCCTTACTTATGGAGTAAACCGGCAAAATGTCGGGGGTAATCCCAGCTACTGAAGCGACATTGATAATTTTACCCCCACCTTGCTCTTTCATCAGCCTGGCTACCGCCTGGCTGAGAAAGAATAGCCCTTTCAAGTTGAGATTCATAATGGAATCCCAGGCACGCTCTTCTATATTTATAGCCGGGTCCATGGTCGGGTTGGTACCAGCGTTATTCACCAGAATATCAATTCTGCCAAGCTCGTCTTTTACCTTCGGGACCAGATTATTTATCTCCTCCATCCTGCCCACATGTGTTGCCACAGCCATTGACCTCCGCCCCAATCCCTTTATCTCTTTAGCTACCTCCTCAAGGTCCGGCAATTTGCGGCTGGTTACAGCTACGTCAGCACCAAATTTGGCAAGCCCCACAGCAATAGCCTTACCGATACCCCGACTGCCACCGGTCACCAATGCCACCTTGCCTGATAAAGAAAAAACGTCTGGGGAAATACTCATTGCGCACCTCCTGAATAACATTCATCAGCCCCGACCTATCGCGGCCGACGCCAAAGTATATATTACAGATGGTGCCATACGCAACTTGAACAGTATGTACTTATCCGCCGTACCGGGCATCTCGTTTTACTCATCGCCAGTCTTGTCAGGTCGCCACCGGCATAATAGGCTTGCTGGCGCTGGTTTCAGTGGCGCTGGTTGTCTGGGCAACTACATATCATACGTACGATTCGGCAAGCTCGAAATAGCTCCGGGCGGCAGTTAACACCTTGGCCTTTTCTTCTTCGGGAATGTAGGGGTCGTCGAGCTTAAAGCTTTCCACCTTGCCCCTGACGTAAGCCCGGTAGCACTTGTAGAAATTGAGCAATTTCAAGAGCTCTTCATCATGGCTCAGCCCCACATAGGCATTTACCAGGTGCCGGGAAAGACCAGCCTGCTGATAGCGGTCTAAGTCCATAGCCAGAAAGGCGATCTCCGAGGCCACGTCGGAATATCGAAACCTGTCGTTAAATTCAATGCAGTCGTAAATACAGATATCGTCAGTGAAGCAAACATGAGCGGCATGAAGGTCGCCATGGCAATCCCTTATTTTCCCTTCTTTTACTCGCTTATCGAACAGGCTTGTGTTACTGTCAATGAAGTTATCAGTGTAATTCTTAATGTGCTGATATTCCTCGGCGGTGATGGAAGTTCCAATATATTTCTCGGTTTGAGCGAAGTTCTCATCACAATTGTGATTTATAACATCCAATCTGCCAAAGGCGGCAATCTCTTGATTTGTTTCGGCTTTTTGGTGAAAGACCATTAGCTTTTCAGCCACCCTTGCTATCATTTCCTGAGTTACCTGACCCCGGGGCAAAAGCACATCCATCATGCGGTCCTGGGGCAACTGCTTCATTTTGACAGCGTATTCTATCGCCTTGTCTTGCCCCTCGACACGAAACCTGCCTTTTTCTTCAACAACCGGTACCACGGCTAAATAAGCACCGGGACAAAGGCGCCTGTTTAACTCCAGCTCTTGGTGGCAGAAGAAAAGGCGTTTCTCCAGGGTGGTGTAATCCAGATAACCTAGATTGACCGGCTTTTTAATCTTGTATACATATTCGCCGGTAAGGAGAATAAAGGACATCTGGGTCTGGACCAGTTCTATCTTTTGTGGTTTATGGGGATAGGCTTGGGACTCAAGGAGGGCTCTAACTATAGGTAGTAATATTGACATAAGACTTCTCGTGAAATTTCAAGGCCTTTCCCATACGGCTGCCATTCCCTGCCCACCACCAATACACATGGTTTCCAGGCCATGATGCAAATTTCTATGCACCATATCGTAGATGATGGTAACTGCTATTCTCGCTCCGGTGCAGCCAATAGGATGACCCATAGATATGCCACTACCATGAAGGTTAACGTGATCAAAATCCCAATCAAGCTCTTTCATGCAACCCAATGTCTGAGCAGCAAAGGCTTCATTAAGCTCAATAACATCAAAATCTTTATTGCCAAGCCCCGTCTTTTTGAGCACCTTTCTTACCGCCGGCACAGGGCCTAGTCCCATGTATTTGGGGTCTGTCCCGCCTGAAGCCCAGGCTCTAAGAGTTGCCATAGGTTCGAGACCAACTTCTCTAGCCTTGTCTCTGGACATAAGCACTATGGCAGCCGCAGCATCATTAATCCCCGAAGAGTTACCGGCAGTGACTGTTCCATCTTTTCGGAATGCCGGAGAGAGCTTGGCCATTTTCTCCATGGAAGTGTCCATAGGCCGCTCATCGGTATCAAAAACAATGGGCTCTCCTTTTTTCTGCGGGATAGGAAAAGGAACTATCTCATCCTTAAATAAGCCCTCCACTATGGCTTTGCGCGCCCGTATATGGCTAAGATAGCCTATCTCATCCTGCTGTTGGCGAGTGAAGCCATATCTATTGGCGATTTCCTCTGCGGTATTTCCCATATGATAACCGTAAAATATTTCCCACAATCCATCATAGACCATGAGGTCTATAAGCTCTCCCCTGGCTCCGACATCCATGCGATAGCCCCAGCGGGCTTTAGGGAGAAGGTAAGGGGTGTGACTCATGCATTCCATGCCTCCAGCGACCACAACAGCGGCTTCGCCCAGCATTATGGCTTCTGCTCCCAAGGTGATAGCTTTTAAACCTGAGGCACAGACCTTATTCACTGTAAAGGCAGGGGTTTCTTTAGGAATGCCAGCGTGGATACAGACCTGGCGAGCTGTGTTTTGTCCTTGCCCTCCTTGAAGAACATTCCCCATAATTACTTCGTCAACTTGAACAGGACGCAAAGAAGAAGCGTAATCATAGTGCTTTTTCTCCAGCTCTATTATTCCATCAGACTTGAGTGCGTCAGGGCCGTAACTGAGTAGTTTTTCACCGGACTTCGGCCTTAGTCCTGCTCGCTTAAGCGCTTCTTTAATTACCACGGCACCTAGCTCAACAACAGGTATATCTTTTAAAGAACCACCGAAGGCACCAATTGCTGTCCTGGCACCACTAACGGCAACTACTTCTTTTTGCATGCTTTAATCTCCTTTCTACCAGAATTTCCTCTCAGGTAGTGCAATCCAGATATCTGAGCGAAGCCAAATCGCAGTCCAGCACTCTAATGCAGGGCTATTAAGGGCTGAATGCCAAAAAGGTCGTCAAGTTTTCTCCTTCGCCGCGATGTAAGAACTCTACCTGAAGAGGAGTACCAATTTGTATGGTCTCAGGCTTGCTCCCATCCACTCCCTCAATGCGAGCAACAACCCTCACCCCCTCCTCCAACTCTACGACTCCAGAAACATAAGGGTGTTTCCTATCATAACCTTCTTTTATCATGAATGGGGGGCCTATAGCTATGCAGGTGAAGGCAGCAAGCTTGCCCTTTCCCTTAATCTCAACCCATTCCATTTCAGTGCCATAGCACTTAATGCAAATGGAGCGAGGAGGTACGAAAAGGACACCACACTTCTGGCACCTCGACCCCATCAGTTTCTCCTCGCTGAGAAATCGCTCATAAAAAATATCATTAAAGGGCATTACTTCCATTTGCTTTGTCTCCTTCTTATCTTCTTTCCAGAATGGTAAGCGTACAGGTACCTCCTGTACCCCCCAGGCTCTGGGCTGCCCCGATTCGTAAATCCTTAATGGGAACCTGCCTTTCTCCAGCTTCACCCCTTAATTGTTTCCAAATTTCAACGAGTTGCCCTGTGCCTGTGGCCCCCACGGGATGCCCTTTGCATTTAAGCCCCCCCGAGGTATTGATTGGCTTTGGGCCATCCAATCTTGTCAGGCCTTCCTCTACTGCTTTATATCCTTCCCCTGGCTTAAAAAAACCCAGATCCTCAATGTGAAGGATTTCAGCTATGGAGAAGCAATCATGCACCTCGGCAATTTGAACATCTTCGGGCTTGAGTCCCGATAGCTCGTAAGCTTCTTGTGCTGCATATCTCGTGGCTTCAAAATAGGTAAGGTCTTCTTTGGCATGTAAGCCTTTGCCGCTTCCCTGCCCTATACCGACGGCATGGAGGGGGTTATCGGTGAAGTCTTTGGCTATTTCCTCTGCTACTAACAAAACGCAGCTTGCACCGTCGCTTATGGGGCAGCAATCATAGAGGTGCATGGGCCAGGCAACCACCGGATTAGCCTTGGAATCGCGGAGGAATTCCTTTTCGTCACTCCAGGCAGGTATAGGCTCCCCTTTATTTTTAGCCCTTTCAATCCTTTGGTTCATAATATCACGAATGGAGACATTAAACTGTGCCTTAGGGTTGAGACGAGCATTGTTATGGCTTTTTATGGTGACATTCATTAAATGCTCCCGGCTGGCTCCATATTTGGCAAAATAAGCAGTGGCCATGGCACCAAAAACACCAGGGAAGGTAAATCCTGCTTTCACTTCATAAGGACTGGCGGCCATTGCCAGGCCTGCTGTAACTTCCTCTGTGCTACGTTTCGACATCTCCTCGACCCCACCAACCAGGACCACATCATAAAATCCTGAGGCTATAGCAAAAACCCCCTCTCTAAAGGCAAGTGCGCTTGAAGCACAGGCACCTTCTGTTCGCGTTGCCGGTTTTGGTGTAAGCCCTATCAAGTCTGAGATTATGGGACCCCAGTGCCCTTGATGTATAAAAAAATCGTTCGTGAAATTCCCCAAATAAAGGGCATCAATATCTTTAGGGTCTATCCCTTTATCCACTGTGGCAAGCATTTCATGGAAAGCTTCAGCAAACAAGTGCTTGGAGTCCTTGTCTCCAAACATGCCGAATTGCGACATCCCTGCGCCCACCACGGCCACCCCTCGTCCCAATTTTCTTTGCCCTCGCATTTCACCTCCTGAGTAGTAGGTTATTTACAATTTCCCTACTATATCAAATTCCTGGGCTGCATTAAAGAATTATCTTGGGGCGGCACTTATTACAAAAATGCGCTTCCTTCAAGTCAGTGTCGGCCAGGCTGTTGGAAAAGTGCATGACACACTTGTTATTGGGGCAATGTCCCAGGCCGAAGGTATGCCCCAGTTCATGAACTATCTCCTTGGTGGCTCTTTCCAGAAATAAAGCTTCGTCGGGAGCCAAGCCATAATATTCTTGCCTTAGTCTACACAGGGACACGATTGCTGTTCCGGAGACTATATCGGCTTCGCCAAATACGAAGTTAAGCCTGGGGACATAAAGGTCAACATCAGCTATGCCTACAACCCTTTCATCTCGTTCCGACTTTTTAAGAGAGGCCAGCAATTTTGAGGAAAGGTATTGCTTCCTTTGGGGATCGTAAGCCTGGGCTAAATCGCTAAAACCTGCTTTTATTTCTACTGGACAATGGAAAATACCGCCAACCCTATCCTTAAGCTCATCCATTATTTCGTCAGCTATATTGCCTAACGGTTTAAGCGTGATCTTCACTTAATTTTTTGCTTGCGCTCTTCTCCCAGACGGTCTTTCGAGATTTTATCACAGACTGAGCAGAGCGTGATGCGTAAGTAGTATAATTGCTGGATATCGAGGCGAGGAATTGAATTACAGCCAAGCAGAAGAGTATCTCGACAGGTTTGTTAATTATGAGCAAATTCCGGGCATAACTTATGCCCAGCCTGGTTATAGCTTAAGGCACGTAGAAGAGCTACTAAACCGTATGGGCAATCCTCAGTTGGCAGCCAGGACGATTCACATCGCAGGCACCAAGGGAAAAGGGAGTGTGGCGGCTATGATTGCACAGGTCTTGAGCGATTCAGGATATAAAACAGGGCTATATACCTCCCCCCACCTTCATACCCTAAGGGAGCGTATCAGCGTGGATGGCAGTTTGATTTCTGAAGCTGAGTTTGCTGCTGCTATGGCGGAAATCAAGCCCTTTATTGAATCAATGAAGCAGGACGCTACCTTCAGGCAACTGACTTATTTTGAGGCGTTGACTGCGCTGGTATTTGCTTACTTTAAGAAAAAGCGGGTGGACTTTCAAGTACTGGAAGTAGGTCTAGGTGGCAGGCTTGATGCCACTAATGTGGCCAGGCCCGTAGTTTGTATTATTACCCCTATCAGCCTGGACCATACTCAGATTCTGGGCAATAGCCTGGAGGAAATAGCTCGGGAAAAAGCAGGCATTATCAAGTCCGGCTGCCGGGTGGTGCTTTCCCCCCAGCCAGAAGAAGCAGCTTCGGTAATCAGCGATATTTGTCGTGAGAAGGAAGCAAGGGCGGTTCAGGTGGGCAAGGATGTCACCTGGCATAAGACAGGCGGTGATCTCCATCATCAATCGCTGGTGATCGAGGGTAGAACAAGTAAATACCAAGTTAGCATTCCTCTTTTAGGCGATTACCAGCTTGAGAATGCCGCCGCTGCCGTAGCTGCTCTAGAGATATTGGCTTCCGCGGGCTTTGCCATCTCAGCCGCCAATATTGCTCAAGGGCTTGCCCGAGTTAAGTGGTCGGGGCGATTCCAAATTTTGCAGCAACACCCTACGGTGTTGGTTGATGGAGCCCATAATGTAGCGTCAATGAGAAGGTTGGTGAGTAATATCAAAGCATACTTCAGTTACAAGCGGATTTTTCTTGTTTTCGGGACATCCTGTGACAAAGACATACCGGGGATAATAAATGAGCTGATCCCCCTCTCCCCTCAAGTTATAGTTACACGGACAGCACATTCCCGTGCTGCGCCCCTTTCAACCCTGGCTGCCGAGTTCGGCAAGCGAGGCATTGAGCCTGAAATTAGAGAAACTATAAGCGAAGCTATATCCCGAGCTTTGTCCCTGGCAGACAGGACAGATATTATCTGCGTTACCGGATCTCTGTTCGTCGTGGGAGAAGCGTTAGATTATTTCTCGAGGGGCTGAGTTTCCATAGGAGAGGCAAGGGCTTCCTTGGGCAACATATTGCCCAGAATTTGCTGGAGTGCCATGATATGGCTACATGTATCCCATTGGGAAAAGAAATGACAGGTACAATGCCATTTCCCATTGGCATAGCTTAGCTTGTGGTCATCGTTCTCGCCATGAAAAACAGCGGTGAAACCTGAGAAAGTGACACGACCTGGTTCTTGAGCATATCTTTTGGCTTTTTCAATCTTCCCGATAAGGCTGGACCGCATCTTAATTTCCTCCTTTAAGTATAAAACAGGGCGCAGAAAAAGTCCAGCATCCGTAACCAGATGCAATTATGCTATCATAGTAACTGGTTTGGGAACGATTTAATGGTCTTTCAGCCGCAACTCAAGATTCTTATCAGCCGTGCCGAGATAGCTAAAGCTGTAGACAGGCTGGCTTGTGAAATCAAGAGGGATTATCAAGATAAGCAGCCGTTGCTCATTGGCGTCCTTAAAGGGTCTTTTGTGTTTATGGCTGACCTCATTCGCCAGCTAGATTTACCTCTGGAGCTCGATTTTGTCAGACTCTCCAGCTACGGCGCTGCCAGGGAGAGTTCGGGCAAAGTGAGAGTAGTTCAGGGGGTCAAGACGCCTATAAAAGGCAGAGATGTTCTGGTGATTGAGGATATCGTGGATACTGGAATTACCATCTCTTTTTTGCTTGATTACTTAAAGAAGAAACAGCCCGCTTCGCTGAAGCTCTGTACTCTAACAGACAAGCCGTCTCGGCGCAGGGTCCCGGTACCCATTGACTATCGTGGCTTCACCGTGCCCAATAAATTTATCGTGGGATATGGACTGGACCTCAATCAGAGGTTCCGCAATTTGCCCCACATCTATACCCTGGAGGATTAAGATATGAATTTAAAGGAGCTTATTTCGGTGGCCAGAGGGGAAATACCCGCTGATTTGCTCCTGAAAAATGCCCGCATAGTAAATACTTTTATTGGAGAAATAGAGCAAGCCGACGTGGCTATCTACGGCGATAGGATTGCCGGAGTAGGAGACTACGGTGAAGCCAAGGAAATTATCGATTTACAGGGTGGATTTTTAGCTCCCGGGCTGATTAACGGACATACGCATATAGAAAGCTCGATGCTCCACCCGGCAAGGTACGCTCAGGCCGTGGTTCCCAGAGGCACTCTGGCCGTGGTCACTGACCTACATGAAATAGCCAACGTTTGTGGATCTGAAGGAATAAAGTTCGTCACGGATTTGGCGCGAAAGCTCCCACTGGATATGCTATTCATGGCCCCTTCATGCGTGCCAGCAACCCATCTGGAGACATCAGGCGCCCGAATCAGCTCTAAGGAAGTAAGGAAAATTCTAGCTCACCCTAATATAATCGGCTTAGGAGAGATGATGAACTTTCCCGGCGTAGTCAGTGGGGATGAAGATGTTTTGAAGAAAATCAGCGCCTCTAAGGGCAAGGTTATAGATGGTCACGCTCCGGGACTCGCTGGCAAGGAGCTAAATGCCTACTTGTCCGCTGGCATTCTTTCTGACCACGAATCCACTACCCTGGAAGAGGGAAAGGAGAAGTTGCGCAGGGGTATGTACCTCATGATTCGGGAGGGCTCTTCAGAGAAGAACCTGGACGCCCTTCTGCCTCTGGTTACCGATAATACTTATAAAAGATGCTTCTTTGTGGTGGATGACCTTAGTTGTTTTGATTTACTTCGGGAAGGCGATATCGACGCTGTGGTACGAAAGGCTATTGACAGAGGCCTGGAGCCAATTCGCGCAATTCAAATGGCGACGATCAACGCTGCTGATTATTTCAGGCTCCATGATAGAGGGGGTATTGGCCCGGGTTATATAGCCAATCTTATAACCATCACCGACCTGGCTAAATTAGAGATAGACATGGTGTTCTACCAGGGCAAGCTGGTGGCGCGGCAAGGCAAGCCCTTGTTTCCCCTACCCCCTGTTACTCTGGAGCTAAGAGACACGGTACGCATTAAGCCTCCTATGGGGAAATCGCTGCAAATAGCCGCTGCCGATGAGACCTATCCAGTTATCGAAATCGTCCCCGGACAGATAGTCACCAAGAAGGCGGTGGAAAAGATGAAAGTTGTGGATTGGACAGTTATGCCCGATCTGGAGAGAGATATTCTGAAGCTGGTGGTGGTGGAAAGACACAAGGCTAGCGGCAACATCGGAGTAGGCTTAGTCAAGGGATTCGGCTTGAAGAAGGGAGCGTTGGCCTCGTCAGTGGCTCACGACTCCCATAACATAATAGCGGTGGGTACCAATGATCTCGACATCTTGAAGGCAATCGAGGAAATTAATAGATTACAGGGCGGGCTGGTTGTTTGCGCCAACCTGGAAATTCTCGCTTCTTTACCCTTGCCCATCGCTGGCCTGCTTTCCCCTGAGCCGCTGGAGGTAGTCGTGTCCCAGCATGAACAAGTGGAGAAGGCTGCTGCCAGCCTGGGGAACTTGCCTCCGTCTCCCTTTGCTATCCTTTCTTTCCTGGCCCTGCCCGTGATTCCCGAACTCAGACTGACCGATTTAGGCCTGGTGGACGTGGTAGAGTTTAAGTTGCTCAAGTAGAATTAACTTGAACCTTCAGTTTCCTACGCCGATTCTAGTTAGCGATAAATCCATTTCCCTTCATTATATCTTCGCAGTTCTCAATGGCGAAGGCCCAGCGGGCGCTATTAGCGATCCGCTGAAGCCCTTTGGTTGGGCCTATTTCTCTATTCCTACTTCTATCCCTTCTTATCAGGCTTCTTTGGGGGTTCTGGCCACGGCTCCGGTGGCTCGAAAGCGGGGTATGCCTTTCGAGCAGGTGGCTTTTCCGCTTCCCTCATAGGTTTCTCGACGGGTGGTTTTTCCGGAGGTCTTTCTGGCTTTTCCCCAGCACACATCATCTTGCGAGCTATTTCCTCACTCATCTATTTTTCCTCCTTTACGACCCAGTTATGGCCACCATAGCGACCCGACTGGAATTTCTTCCTTTACCTCTTCGTAAAATCTTCTCCGTAACTTCTCATTTATTTTTGGATCATCCTCAATTCCAAGTTGCTTAATGCGCTCCCGAGCCCTCAGAAAAGCTTCATGGATCTTATCGGTATAGTTTTTAACTCTGGCCAATTCCAGTGTAAGAGTTCCTAGATCATAGTAAACGTCCCCATGACCAACAAAGAGCTTTGAATATCTTTCCACATCTTTAGAGAGATTCAAGAAAGGTTTGACGACCGCAAGCAAGACGGCCAAACCAGCCAAGATTGCCCAAACATTTGCTCCTACTGAGGTCGACTTCCAGATTGCCCATGCACCAACCGCTGACGAGGTACCAACAGCAATTAAAATTTCCAGTGTGGTATTCCATTTCCTCACCGCTGATAAGCGATAACCGTAATACTTCCGGTTCATCAAAGCTGTTCTGTATGTATTGTTGACGTTCTTGACAGAATCATAGAGAGATGCGCCCATCATTTTTTATCACCTCCTTTTCTTAGGTCTAACGTCTATTTTTATACCTATTTTCTATACTTATTCTATAGGCATGTACTGTATGACGAGGCGGTATGAGATGTCAAGGATTTTCCCATTTAGATGTGCTGAAATGTGAGGGATAATTCGGTATAACGTCAAGCGTCACTAGCGCGCTCTTGCGCGTCCGGTGCATGCGCTTGTTCGACGTTTCATATGGTTATCACACCTTCCAAATAGAGTACTGCCTTACCAGAAATCTTTACTCGATCTCCGGCATGGATGCAGAACAACTCGCCGCCGCGCTTCGATATCTGAAACGCATGTAGATTTTTCTTGTGGAGTTCGCTCGACCAGCATGGAAGGATTTGTATCATAAATGCCTTTTGTATTAAAAGTCGGGTAGTTGCATCAAATTAGCTTGTTGCGAAATGCTCGATTAAGGTTAATCCTATACGACACCTTATTATACTAGAAATTATTTTCCCAATCCATTAACTATATTACCAAGTTTTAAGCAAATGCTCACAGGATTATTAGAAATCGCTATTTGGGGTTATAGCTATTAAGATAGCTTGCGGTATTTTAAAATTATGCCTCAAAACTCTTGACAAATAGAATAGAATTGATGCTACAGATTTAAAAGCATGGTCAAACGGAAGTAAAGAATAGAAGTCTGACCCAGATGCTGGATGGGTAGTAAGGGCTGATACGAATGGCAAGGGCAAATTTGTATGGGGTTATAAAATGCACCTGATGGTAGACACGGCCTATGAAATTCCCGTCCCAGTGATTAAATAATCCAGTCTAGACACTGGTTTGGCCACATCCACCTAATCGACAAAGTAAGACTTTGATCCTCAAGCACTGTATTATATATAAGTAAGGTGATGATTATCTCTTGTATTTCCATGTTGTTCCTTGAGGGGTATCTTCAAGGGTTACTCTTAAATCGGCCAATCCACTTCTAATTTTATCGGCTAGCTGCCACTGTTGGTTTTGACGCAAATCATCCCTAGTGGATGCTAGGAGACTAATAAATGCTTCTGCGTCGGGTGTGGGCTGTGCCTTTTCCTTCAAAGTAAGACCCAGGATGCCTGCTAGCTTCAGTAGAGTATGCTGTGCTTTAGTTATATTTGCACCCTGTTCAGCGCCCCGGTTTATTTCCCTCGTCAATTCGAAGAGCACTGATATTGCCTGCGCAGTATTGAAGTCATCGTCCATGACTTCGACAAATTTCTGCTCGAAGGACTCTGTGTTGAGCATGACAACTCCCTCGTCTGCGTTAGCTCGATGGGTCAATGCCCAGCGCAGTCTTTCTGCGCCCCTCTCGCTTGCTTCCAGAGCATCTTCACTATAGGTAAGTGGATTCCTATAATGCGAGCTAAGGATAAAAAGGCGAATAGCATCAGAGCTAAAGCGGTCTAGAGCGTCTTTGATGCTTACCAAATTACCTGTACTCTTACTCATTTTTTGCTCGTCCTGTTGCATTAACCCATTATGTAGCCAGTATCGAGTAAATGGGACTATCCCGGTGAAACTTTCTGATTGTGCTATCTCGTTCTCGTGATGAGGGAAGACGAGGTCTTGCCCGCCACCATGGATGTCTATGCTGTCGCCGAGGTGCTTTAACGCCATAGCGCTGCACTCTATATGCCACCCTGGCCTACCCCTCCCCCAAGGACTCTCCCAGAAGGGTTCACCAGGCTTTGACGCTTTCCATAAGGCGAAATCTAATGGATATTCCTTCTTTTCTTCATAGTTGCTAGCTTTAGGAATCATCTCTGCAAGATTCCGGCGACTTAGCTTGCCGTAGTCGGAAAAATTCCTGACGCGGAAATAAACACTCCCCTCAGACTCGTAAGCGTAACCTTTAGCAAGCAGGCCTTGTATAATTTCAATAACTTTTGATATTTCCTCGGTGGCCCTGGGATAGACATCGGCTCGCACTACATTTACTGTATCCATATCGGCAAAATACTGGGCAGCATATCTATTGGCTAGTTCCAGTGGCGGCATCCCCAATTGGTTAGCACGCTCTATAATCTTATCGTCTATGTCGGTAAAGTTTTGCACGTGCTTAACTTTATAGCCCTTGAATCCTAGATAGCGCTTGATTACATCGAAGATTATATAAGTCATGGCATGCCCGATATGGCTTTCGTCATAAGCGGTAATGCCACAGACGTACATGGTTACCACTTCGCCTCGGGGGCTAAAATCCTCCTTTTGCCCGGTTAAGGTATTAAATACTTTCATCTTTTCCTCCAGAGGGTGATTGACAACCGTCTCAATCTTATTCGGCGAATCACATCTCAGGTCGGCTGAATTTTCAAAACTTGACAAGCTTATCACCCCATGCTATATTATATACTAAGTTGATTATTTTAGTCAACTTTATAGGAGGACTGAACGAAGCTTTCTACTAGGGGACGATATGGAGTGAGGGCACTGTTGGATTTGGCCGTTCATGAAGGTGAGGGGCTGGTTTTATTAAAGGATGTCGCCCGGAGGCAAGAGGTTTCGCTGGCGTATCTGGGGCATTTGATCACTCCTCTTATATCTGCCGGCCTGGTGAAGAGCACACGGGGGGCTCGGGGTGGTGTCTTGCTACTTAAACCGCCCTCGGAGATCAAGCTCGGTGAGGTTGTTCAAATTCTCGAGGGCTCCATTGCCCCGGTGGACTGTGTCAATAATCCCGAGGTATGCCACCGTTCTGCTTCTTGTGTTACCCGGGATGTCTGGTGTGAGTTGAAGGAGGCAATGAGTCAGGTTTTAGATTCTACGACCTTACAGGACCTGGTTGAGCGGCAGAGACAGAAGGGGCAACCTGAAATGGAGATGTATCACATTTGAGCGGCCTTTGCCCTGGGAAATGTGTTCAAGAATGGGACAGGCATGTGGTTGATTATTGCGTTTATGATCAGGAGGAAAACAAAATGGCAAAAATAACTCAAAATATGGAGAGGCTTCAATACAAGACAGTTGAGATACCGAAGCTAACTAGAGGGATAGCTAAGGACTCTAGCGAGTTAATCGGGAATACACCCTTGGTCAAGCTGAACCGGGTGACTGAAGGGGTGAAGGCAGAAGTGGTGGCTAAGCTTGAATCCTTTAATCCCCTGGGAAGTGTAAAGGACAGAATCGGGGTATCAATGATTGTTAATGCTGAAGAAAAGGGGCTCATCAACAAAGATACGGTGATTGTCGAGCCCACCAGCGGCAACACTGGAATCGCCCTGGCCTTCGTCTGCGCTGCCAGGGGATACCGGCTCATCCTCACCATGCCTGATACTATGTCCTTAGAGCGGAGGCAGCTTCTCTCTATTTTCGGAGCTGAGCTGGTCTTGACACCTGGGGCGGAAGGGATGCCTGGGGCGGTGAGGAAGGCGGAACAATTAGTGGCAGATAATACCAATTACTTTATGCCACAGCAATTCAACAACCCAGCAAATCCCGAAATACACCAACTGACTACCGCAGAAGAGATCTGGAGGGATACTGGAGGTGAAGTAGATATTCTGGTCTCTGGTGTGGGAACGGGAGGGACGATCACCGGAGTAGCTGAGGTTATAAAGAAAAGGAAGCCTGAATTTAAGGCTATTGCTGTTGAGCCAACTGATTCCCCAGTTCTTTCCGGGGGCAAGCCTGGTTCTCACAGGATTCAGGGTATTGGCGCGGGATTTATACCCCAAATTCTCAGGATGGATCTGGTTGACGAGATTATCAGAGTTACCAATGAAGATGCCGGAATAATGACCAGGAGATTAGCTAAGGAAGAAGGGATACTGGCTGGCATATCTTCAGGTGCAGCAACCTGGGCAGCATTGCAGGTAGCCAAAAGAGCAGAAAATAAAGGCAAACTTATCGTAGTGGTTTTACCTGACACGGGAGAGCGCTACCTGTCCACCTGGCTCTTCCAGGAGCTTTACCAGGTGGCATCAGGTCCGTAAAAAGTGGAATGTATTACACGCTGATCTGGAGGAATTTCCCTCCAGATCAGCCAAAAAACGAAAGGAGGAGTAAATGGAGTTTTCAGAAATATCCGAAAAACAGGTTACGAAGGCGATCATATCAGAGTTCAGCAGGGAATTTGTGGATTACATCGAAACCGATGTAATCGTAGTAGGTGCTGGACCTAGCGGGCTTATTGCCTCAAAGGAACTCGCAGAGAAGGGCGTAAAAACGCTCCTTATCGAGAGCAACAACTATCTCGGTGGAGGCTTTTGGATCGGCGGCTATCTAATGAACAAGATAACACTGAGGGCTCCGGCTCAGGGGATTCTGAATGAAATTGGAGTCCCGTACAAAGAGGTGGAAGAGGGATTGTATGTGGCAAATGGACCACACGCATGCTCTAAGTTAATTGCCGCAGCTTGTGACGCCGGCGTTAAGGTATTAAGCATGACCAAGTTCGATGACGTGGTGATAAGGGAGAACCGTGTCTGTGGGGTAGTCATCAACTGGACGCCTGTATCAGCACTTCCAAGGGCGATCACCTGTGTCGACCCAATTGGTATGGAATCAAAACTCGTCATCGATGCCACGGGACATGATGCTGTGGTTGTTCATTCACTCGCGAAGCGAGGTCTGGTGAATATCAAAGGATTTGACGGCATGTGGGTTGCAAAATCAGAGGACGTGGTCGTTGAGTATACAAAAGAGGTATACCCGGGCCTGATTGTAGCAGGAATGGCAGTTGCCACCACATTTGGTCTTCCCAGAATGGGTCCAACTTTTGGCGCCATGCTCTTCTCAGGAAAGAGGGCTGCAAAAGCTGCTCTGGAGCTTTTATCAAAGGAACAGTCTTTAGTCGGCAGCACCTCTTAAGAAATATATTACTACAAAAGTTAGCTAATAGGTAACAGGGGAAAACGATTAATGTTTAAGACGTTAAGAGAAGATATTCAAACGGTTTTTGCTAAAGACCCCGCGGCAAGGAGCAAGCTGGAGGTCATCTTCTTCTATCCCGGCCTCCACGCCCTCTGGTTTCATCGTCTCGCCCACTTACTCTGGCGACATAAGCTCCGATTCCTGGCTCGTCTCCTGTCCCACCTCAATCGCTTCCTGACAGGCATCGAAATTCACCCTGGAGCCAGGATCGGCAGGAGGTTCTTTATCGACCACGGGGCAGGGGTGGTCATTGGGGAGACGGCTGAGATTGGGGATGATGTCTTGTTTTATCAGGGAGCTGTCCTGGGTGGAACGACTTTGAAGAGGGGGAAACGCCACCCTACCATTAGCAACAATGTGGTAATGGGAGCCGGTGCGGTGGCCCTAGGTGCCATCACGATAGGAGATAAGGCTCGGATTGGTGCTGGCTCAGTGGTAATAAAGTCAGTGCCGCCTGGGGCAACGGTGGTGGGAATTCCAGGAAGAGTAGCAGAGGACCACCGAAAACCGCTCATGGATTTGGAACATGGTAACTTACCCGACCCGGTGGCGGAAGCTGTCAGGTTCGTCTTAAGAGAGCAGGACAAGCTGGAGGAACGTTTGAGAATCCTGGAGAGCGCCAGCGGAATAGCCTCTTCCGAATACCTATTACTGGAGAAGATAATGGTAGAAGCGATATTCAGCCAAGGAGGGGGAATATGAGATTTGAAACGATAGCCATTCATGCCGGGGATAGGCCAGATGTAACAACCGGCGCTATCTCGGTGCCCATCCACCAGACATCAACATTCGTGTTTGAGGATGTGGGCAGGACAAGGGGGTGGGATTACTCCCGCACGGCAAATCCAACGAGAAAGGTTCTGGAAGATACTATCGCTCAGCTTGAAGGAGGGAAAGCCGGGTTTGCCTTTGCCACCGGAATGGCGGCTGAGACGACGGTTATGCACCTTTTGAAAACAGGCGACCATGTAATCTCGGGAGACGATGTCTACGGAGGAACCTACAGGTTATTTCAGGATGTGATGCGTGCCTTTGGTCTGGAGTTTACCTTTCTCAGATTGAACGACCGGAAAAGAATTGAGGAGGCAATAAAGCCCAATACCAGGATGTTGTGGTTAGAGACTCCCTCTAATCCACTACTCAACATCGTTGACATTGAGATGGTGGTTGATACTGCTAAGAAACACAAGTTGCTGACAGTAATAGATAATACCTTTGCCACCCCATATTTCTTAAAACCGATTGAGTACGGAGTTGACCTTGTTGTCCACTCTACCACCAAGTACCTCAACGGGCACTGTGATGTTGTCGGTGGCGCTGTGGTGACCACCACCGATGAACTAACTGAGAGGTTGCAATTTCTACTCAATGCCATGGGAACCTGTGCCGCCCCCTTCGACTGCTGGCTGGTACTCCGGGGGATTGAGACTCTCTCTGTGAGGATGAAGCAACATGAGGAGAATGCCCTTGCCGTGGCAAACTACCTTAATGGGCATCCCAAGGTGAAGAGGGTGCTCTATCCTGGACTCGAGTCCCATAGGGGACACGAAATCGCCAAGAGACAGATGAAAGGATTCGGTGGGGTAGTGTCCTTTGAATTGGGAAGTGGTATTGAAGGTGTTAATACCTTTCTAAGAAAGCTCAAGGTCTTTTCTCTGGCGGAATCGCTGGGTGGTGTCGCTTCTCTTGCTGAGCATCCAGCTACCATGAGTCATGCCTCGATGCCCAAGGATTATAGGGAGAAGGTTGGGATAGCTGATGAACTGATCAGGTTATCGGTTGGTTTGGAGAATGTTGATGATTTGACTGAGGATTTAGAGCAGGCGCTCAGTTTTCTGTGAAGGAGAATTTGATGAAACTGTACCAGATAGTGTTGAAAGACATCACGCGAAGGAAAAAGCGGATGTTATACGCCTCGCTCGGCGTGGTTATCGGTGTGGCAACCATTGTTGCTGTGCTGACAATCGCCCTTGCCGGGGAGACGAACATCTATGGTCAGTTGGAAAAATATGGCGCTAACTTAGTGGTCATGCCTGCGATAAGCGATATTGACGTAGGATTAGGAGGCTTAAGTCTTGGCACTTTGGCAGTTGGGGAAAATTATATTTACGAGGACAACTTGCCCCAGGTCAGGCAAATAGCAGATGGCATGATAAGAGAGGCATTGGATATTGAGGATGAGGGTGATATTGCCACGATTGGTCCAAGGCTCTACATGAACACCGAGATAAAAGGAACATCTGTGATAATAGTCGGAGTGGATCCTCAACAGGAGCGCCAACTCAAGACGTGGTGGAGAATCCGAGAAGGGGAATACCTCGAACGTGCAGACCAGGCTCTAGTGGGAGCCATGGCTGCTGACTTGCTGGAACTCAAAGTAGGCGACAAAATTGCGCTTAACGGGAGAGAGGTAGCCATCGCCGGTATTCTCGAGGAAACAGGCTCAAACGAAGATTATCAGGTTTTCCTTCATATAAAAATGGCACAGGAGGCATTCGATAAAGAGGGGTTGGTTTCCTCGATAGACGTTCGTGCCCTATGTAGTGCCTGTCCTACATCGGATATTGCAAGTTCTATTAATGGGAACATCCCAGGAGTTCGGGCAGTTGCCGTAAAGCAAATAGCTGAAACCGAAATGGGCATGATGGAAAAGGTAAGTAAATTTCTGCTGGCTTTAGCTGGAATCACACTGGCTGTGGGCTGCTTTGGTGTGGTCAATACGATGCTGACCTCGGTTCATGAAAGAATCAGGGACATCGGCATAATGAGAGCAGTGGGGGCATCACGCAATCAGATAATTAAGATTTTTCTCTACGAGGCCATAATCATTGGGGTAGCGGGAGGCTTCCTTGGATATGTAGTTGGGACTTTATTAGCATACGTAGTCGGGCCGCTGATTTTTGGGGGCGTAGCCGTTACTTATGTTCCTCAGTACTTCCTTCCTTCGTTGGCTCTGGCTGCCTTTATTGCGGTCGTAGCCACTGTTTATCCCGCGTTCCACGCCTCCAAAATCAAGATTGCCGACTCTTTCAGGTCTTTGTGAGGTAGCAAAATGCTGGAAATTAAAAATGTATCGAAAACCTATGGACAAGGAACGGCTAAAGTAGTTGCCTTAAGCAACGTTTCATTTCGTGTGGATGAAGGCGATTTCATAGCCCTTATGGGGCCTTCTGGAAGTGGGAAGTCCACCCTCTTAAATGTCATCGGCGGATTAGACTATCCTTCCAGTGGTGAAGTAATTTTAGATGGGAAGCGAATCGACAATCTAGACGAAAATAACTTTGTTGATATAAGAAGAAACAAAATTGCCTATGTCTTTCAGCAGTATCATTTGCTTCCGTCACTGACTGCCTTGGAGAATGTAATGTTGCCCCTGACTTTTTGTGGATTGAGTAAAGGAGAGGAGAAAGGGTTGGAGATATTAAAAGAGGTGGGGTTAGGGGGAAGGACGGAACACAGACCCAGCCAGTTAAGCGGTGGGGAGCAGCAGAGAGTGGCCATTGCGCGGGCTTTGGTTAATTCCCCCTCATTGATTCTGGCGGATGAGCCAACAGGTAATATGGACCAAAAAACGGGAGGAGAAATCCTGGATTTGTTTCGCCAACTGAATAGAGATGGGCGCAGTATTATCATGGTTACCCATGACCCTAGCATAGCCCAGCATGCAAGAGAAATCATAGTCCTACAGGATGGGCAAATCATAGACAAGGTAGACCAAAAAGGAGGTAAGCAATAAGATGTTAAAAAAGACGATGCTCGGTTTAGTGCTACTTGCGATGATACTAAGCACAGCCGCGTGGAGTTGCAGTAACCCGCAAAGTAACGAGCCGATAAAGGCGACGTGGATTGAGCCGCAGGTAGCTGGCGATACTGTATCCATACCAGTAAGTGAGGTCGAAAATAATTGGAATGTCCACTTTAATCTGAAGACACAGGGCGAGGATATGAATTTCATGGCCTATGTATTGGATGGAGGAATCTCTGTCCGGGCAAATGTTTGCCCACCATGCCAGTCAATAGGCTTTTCTCTTGAAGAAGCCGTCCTAGTATGCGATAGGTGCGCGACTACTTTCAAGGCCAAAACAGGTGAAGGAATCGAGGGAGCGTGTGTGGATTTCCCCAAAGCCTCAGTTCCATATGAAGTAAGTGATGGCAACGTAGTAATGGAAGGCACTGATCTCGTAGCCGCGTATCAAGATACCATTGAACCTGGGTGGCCCTAAATAATAGAAGAGAGGAATTCATAGAGTTGAGGCTTTATTGTACCAGATAAGGAGGACAGAATAGATGGGGACTAAAAAAACAACGGGGAGAGAAGGAGAGCTCGAATTGAGCAGAAGGAGGGCAAAAAAGAACAGGCTGGTGATAATATCAGCGGTAATTGTGGCGGCAGCAGTGCTACTTTCAATCCTATTTGACACGATGCTAGCCAACCATCGGCCAGCTATCACCAGTCTGGAAGCTGAGCCGGAGAGAGTTCTTCCTTCGGGAAGCTGCCAGATTGCGTGTAATGCTTCAGACCGCGATGGCGACGGGCTAAGCTATAACTGGTCGGCTAGCGAAGGCGAAATAAATGGGGAAGGAGCTATGGTTACCTGGACCGCTCCTGACTCTGCAGGCTTCTATGATGTTACAGTCACGGTGACCGATGGCAGCGGTGGCGAAGTCACGAAACAGGTAACCATCACAGTGAGAGCCAATAAGCCGCCAACCATTACCAGCCTGGTAGCCGATGCAGACTGGACTACTCCTTCGGATAGTATCCAGGTGACGTGTACTGCTTCAGACCCTGATGGCGACGAGCTGAGCTACGAGTGGTCAACCAGCGGAGGTAATATTTCTGGCACAGGCGCGGCTGTAAACTGGACTGCTCCCGAAGAAGTTGGCATATACCACGTCACAGTTGTGGTTACCGATGGTCACGGTGAAGAAGACACAA
>Ga0209979_1001951_pt1 | contig 20897 bp, 11 predicted proteins | sample AnhtaG_FD_183114 | JGI IMG/M metagenome (GOLD analysis project Ga0209979, IMG submission 183114) | Deep subsurface microbial communities from Anholt, Denmark to uncover new lineages of life (NeLLi) - Anholt_01485 metaG (SPAdes) (version 2) | ecosystem: Environmental > Aquatic > Marine > Oceanic...
CGCATCTCCGTAGGCGTCACCGCCAGCACGTCGATGCCCCCGCCCACGCCCGGGAAGCGCGGCTCGAAGCGCATGGTGTCGATGGTGGTGCGGATGAGGTGGACGGCGTAGTCCACCGCGTCCTGGAGGGGCATCGCCGCGAACAGCGGCAGTTGGGTCTTCTCGATGAGCCGGTTCACCACCTGGATATCGCCGCTGCGCAGGATGCCGTACTGCACCTTGCCTTCGTCGTTGACGTTGACCCGGCGCACGCCCTCCTGCTTGGTGGTGTGGCCCACGAACACGAAGGGCACGCTGGCCCGGTTCTCCAGCCGGTAGCCCGCCACGTGGAAGCCTATGGGCACGTTGGCGTAGTTGGTCTGGAAGAAGGAGAGGAACTTCTCGCCGCAGGAGACGACGTCGTCCTCCGGGGTGATCGCCTCTTCCTCGAAGCGGTGGACGTGGCTGTCCACCGGCTGGTTGTTGATGACGCCGGCGTCGTAGAGGCTGATCCCCGCCCCTATGGTGGACAGGGCCACGACCTTGTAGGCGTTGTCGGAGAGGACGATCTGCTGCTGCACCCTCAGCTTCTGGTCACCCTCCTCCCGCTCCTCGCTGCGCAGGACCGTCATGCGGGAGTCGGCGGCCATCACGATGCCGCTGGGCACGTATACCGTCACTACCAGGGACATGCGCTGTCTCCTTCCGCTCGCTGCCCATTATGCACGATCGCCGCCGCTTTGAGCAGCCCGAAGGCGGGAACAGATGCCGGCTATCGACGTGCCGCCGCGGCCACGCGGGTGAACGCGGTATAATGATTTCGCCCGCCGCCGGGCGGGCCGGAAGCTAGATGTACATACCTCCCTTACCACCCCAGTTGGGCGTTCTCGCCCAGGAGAATGGTCTGGACCTGGGTGGGGGCGGGCTGGAGCTAAACGTTGCCCTCCTCATCCTCTCCTTGCTCCTGTTCACCTTCTTCAACAGCATGGAGGCCGCCGTGCTGGCCGTCAGCCGGGTACGGATGAAGCACCTGGCTGCCGAGGGCAACCGCGCCGCCCGCGCCATCGAGCACATCTGGGAGCGGGAGGACCGCTTCTTCGCCTTCGTTATCCTGGGGCAGAACCTGTTCATCATCCTGGCTGCCGCCCTGGCCACCGCCGTCGCCATCGACCTGGTAGGACGCGCCGGTTGGGGGATCGCTGTCGCCACCGTCCTCCTCACCGTCGGCGCGGTCATCTTCGGCGAGATGACCCCCAAGATCTTCGCCGTCCGCGCCGCCGAGCGGTACGCCCTCACCGTGGGCTGGCCGATTTACGCCTCCATGCTGGTGCTCATGCCGCTCCTGGCGGTGATTGCCTTCGTGCCCGATCTGCTCTCGCGCCTGCTCCTGGGCCGGCGGCCGGGGAAGATGCCCACCGTGACCGAGGGCGAGCTGCGCATGCTCATCGACATCGGCGCGGCGGAGGGTGTGGTGGAGCGGGTGGAGGCGGAGCTGCTGGAGGGCGTATTCCACTTCGGCGACCGCCGGGTCAACGAGGTGATGACCCCTCGCACGGAGGTGGTCTGGCTGGAGAAGGGCATGACCATCGCCGACCTCTACCGTATCTTCTCGGAGCATTCCCATTCGCGGTTCCCGGTGTTCAAGGACAGCCCGGACAACGCCGTCGGCATCGTCGGCATCAAGGACGTCCTGCGCGGCGTCGCCCAGAAGGAGCTCGACGATGGCTCTCCCATCGAGCTGGCGATGCGGCCAGCGATGTTCGTGCCGGAGACGAAGTTCGTGGGCGCCCTGTTCTTCGAGATGCAGCGCTCCGGTCAGCAGATGGCCATCGTCGCCGATGAGTATGGCGGCACCGCCGGGGTGGTTACCCTGGAGATGCTCCTGGAGGAGCTGGTGGGCTACGTCAGCGACGAGCTGCGCCGCCACGAGGAGGAGGTGGTCAGCCTGGACGAGCGCACCTTCGAGATCGACGCCGGCATGAGCATCTCCGACGCCAATGAGGAGCTCCAACTCGAGCTCCCCGAGGGGGAGTACGAGACGGTGGCCGGCTTCGTGCTGAGCCACCTGGGCCGCATCCCCCAGCAGGGTGAGCAGTTCGTCTACAACGGCCTTCGCATCGCCGTTACCGAGGTGCGGGCGCGCAAGGTGGAGCGCTTGACCGTCACCCGGCTTCAGGGATGAAAGCGCAGCGCCTGCGCCTGACCTTCGTCCGCGGCGATGAAGCGAGAGAGCTGTCGCATCGCGAGATCATGCGTGCCCTGGAGCAGGCGATGCGGGAGGTGGGTCTGCCCCTGGCCTACACGGAGAGCCGGCGCGCCACAGCCCAGATCTCCATAGGCGCACCCCCGCCTGTGGGCGCCACCTCCGCCTGCGAGCTCGCCGATATCTTCCTCAGCGAGCGGATGGAGCCGGGCCGCTTCGCGGCCGCGCTGAGGGAAGCCTTACCTCCGGGACTGGAGGCGCTCTCCGCCCAGGAGGTAGGACTGGAGGTGCCCGCTCTCCAGACCCAGCTGCGCTGGACAGAGTACGAGGTTGACGTGCCCCGCGGCGCCCGCTCGCCGGAGGACATCCGCCACGCCATGAGCGACCTCCTGACGGCGCGCTCTCTCCCCTGGGAGCACCGCCGGGAGACCAAGGTGCTCCGCTATGACCTGCGTCCCCTGGTGCTGGACCTCCGGCTGGAGGCGGAGGGCGAAGGGATATTCCGCCTGGCCATGCGCCTGCGCATCGACCAGGAGCGGAGCGGCCGCGCCGACCAGGTGGTGGCCGCCCTGGGCCTGGAGCCGCCGCTGCGCGTCCACCGCCGTCGTCTGTACGTGGAGCAGACGCCGCCCGCCGTCAGAGCCTACCGCCGCTGGGGCGAGAGGGACTAGCGCCGGTCAGGGGCCTCAACCAGTGCGTCTCTTCCTCGTCCGCCACGGCGAAACGGAGTCCAACCGGCTGAACCTTGCCCTGGGACGGGACGACGTCCCCCTCAACGAGCGCGGCCTGTGGCAGGCGGAGCGGGTGGCCCGGGCGCTGGCCCGCGAACCCCTGGCCGCCGTGTACTCCAGCCCCCTGCGGCGGACCCTAGACACAGCCCGCGCTGTCGCCGGCCCCCACGGCTTAGCGGTACAGATCGAAGAGCGGCTCGTAGAGATGGACATCGGTGAGGCGGACGGCCTCACCCTTGCCGAGGTGGGGTCGCGCTATCCGGGCCTGCTGGAGGCATGGGCCAGCGAGGAGGGCCCCACGCGGGCCATGCCCGGAGGGGAGCGCCTGGTGGACGTGCAGGAGCGGGCCTGGCCCGCGGTGCAGGACCTGGCGGCCCGCCACGGCAACGAGGCGGTGGCGGCGGTTACCCACAACTTCGTGATCCTGTCAGTGCTGATCCGCGTCCTGGGCATGGAGCTGGCCCAGTTCCGTCGCCTGCGTCACTCGGTGGGGGCGGTCTCCGTCGTGGACTTTCTGCCCGCTCGGGTGACGCTGGTGCGACTGAATGACACCTGTCACCTCGAAGCCGACTAACCCGGCACCGTGGGCGGCGTTCTACCTATTACCGAAGGGCAGGGACGATGGCAGGGTTGAACGAGGTATAGGGGCAGGTGTTTAAGCGTTTTCCTAAAATAACAGCCATGCGCATCGTGCTGGGGCTGACGGCGGTCATCATCGGCTACTTCCTGGTCACCGGGGCCACCACCGCCCTGCGCACCAGCCGCCTGAGCGAGCGGGAGGACCGGCTGGAGGCGGAGATAGCGGGGCTCCAGCAGCGCTATGAGCGTCTGGAGGCGCTTCGCCAGTACCTGGGGTCCGACGAGTACATCGAGGCGGCGGCCCGCGAGCAGTTGGGCCTTGTGCGGGAAGGTGAGACCAGCATCGTCGTCATCCCCACCGCGCCGTCGCCCACACCCGATCCTGACGAGCCCGAGGAAGACGAGCTCTGGTGGCAGGCCCTCATCCGCTGAGGTGAGGGAAAAGCGATACAATTACGGGGCGGCGATCGCGCATCGCCGCCCCGATTCCGTTATGTCGCCAGTAGATGAGCCACCCGCTGCCAGCCCTCGCTGGGCCGCCACCCCCTTCACCCGGGGGTTGGAGGGTCGCGTCCTGCGTTTCGTCCGGCGCCGTCATGTCCTCCGCCCTGGCGAGCGCGTCCTCGTCGCCGTCTCCGCCGGGCAGGACTCCATGGCGCTGCTCCTGACCCTGGCCCGCCTGGCGGAGGAGCTGGGCATCCAACTGACGGTGGCCCACTTCGACCACATGCTGCGCTCGCGCCAGGAGGCCCGCGACGACGAGGCGGCCGTGCGCGACCTCGCCGTCCGCCTGGGGCTGTCCTTGGTGGCCGGGGCCGGCGACGTACCGGCCCGCGCCCGCCAGCGAAGGGAGTCAGTCGAGGAGGCGGCGCGGCACCTGCGCTTCGACTTCCTCGGCCGGGAGGCCAAACGGCTCAAGGCGGACGTGGTGGCCCTGGGCCACACCAGGGACGACCGGGCCGAGACGGTCCTGCTGCACCTGCTGGCAGGCAGCGGCCTGGACGGCCTCATCGGCCTGCGGCCACGCTCCGCCTGGCCCCTGGGCCGCGGCCCGACCCTGGCCCGGCCGCTGCTGGAAGCGGCCCGCGGGGAGACCCTCCGCTACTGCCGTGAGGCGGGCCTGACTCCCCGCGAAGACCCGACCAACCTGCTTTTGGAGGCCACCCGCAACCGCCTGCGCCATGAGGTGCTGCCGCTGCTGCGGCGGCTCAACCCCAGGCTGGACGAAGCCCTCTGCCGGCTGAGCGAAGCCGCTGCCGGCTCCGTCGATTACCTGGACGCCGCCGCCGATGCCGAGTGGCGGACGCAGGCCTCGTTTGAGGACGGCAGCGTCGTCTTCCCCCGACAGGCCTTCGTCTCCCTGGCCCCGGCCCTGAGGGCGCGGCTGCTGCGGCGCGCTGTGCGCCGTCTGGCGGGCGCGGTAGTGGATATGGAGGCTGTCCACATCGCGGCGGTGGAGGAGACCCTGGCCAAGCGCCGCGGCAGCGTCTCCCTGCCTCACGACCTGACAGCCTCCGTGAGCGCGCGCGACGTGCGCATCGGGCGGCCGAGCCGCAGGCCCCCGCTGGCCATCGCCGAGACGCCCCTGGCGGTGCCGGGCCGTACGGAACTGGCCGGCTGGACCGCTGTGGCGGAGATCGTCCGGCCGCCGCCACCGCAACCCCGCCCTCGCAGCCGGTTCGAGGCCTGGCTCGACACCGACGCCGTGGGGCCGCAGCTCATCGTCCGCTCCCGGCGGCCCGGCGACCGTCTGCGGCCGCTGGGCCTGGGCGGGGAGAAGAAGCTCCAGGACCTGCTGGTGGACGCCAAGGTGCCGTGGGAGGAGCGAGACGTCGTTCCGCTGGTGTGCGCCCCCTGGGGCATCGCCTGGGTGGTGGGCCACCGCCTGGACGAGCGGGCCGCCCTGGGGGAGGGCTCGCGTTCCGTCCTGCGGCTGCGGTTCCGGCGGACGAGCCACACCCGTTGACGGTTGGGGCTACTTCGTGGTATAAAGACTACAGGAACAGCAGTTCTTTAATAGCGCCAACAGATTGCCCGCGTGCGATCAGTGAGTTGACAGACGCGGGCTATTTGTGCATGCTGTGCGCTGGCACCTTAACAACTGCATAGCGGATGGAAGTGCGAGGCAACCAGTCTATAGATAGGCTGGGACAAACGCGAATCTTTTTTGATGAGGGTTTGATCCTGGCTCAGGACGAACGCTGGCGGCGCGCCTTACGCATGCAAGTCGTACGCCGGGCTTCGGCCCGGAGTGGCAGACGGCTGAGTAACACGTAGGCAACCTGTCCCACAGCGGGGGATAACCCGTCGAAAGACGGACTAATACCACATTCGCTCCTGGGGTGAAACTCCCCTGGAGGAAAGCCGCAAGGCGCTGAGGGAGGGGCCTGCGTCCTATCAGGTAGTTGGTGAGGTAACGGCTCACCAAGCCGGCGACGGGTAGTTGGTCTGAGAGGACGGCCAGCCAGACGGGGACTGAGACACGGCCCCGACTCCTACGGGAGGCAGCAGCGAGGAATCTTGGGCAATGGGCGAAAGCCTGACCCAGCGACGCCGCGTGGGGGAAGAAGGCCTTCGGGTCGTAAACCCCTTTTGCCGGGGAAGAAGCTCTGACGGTACCCGGCGAATAAGCCACGGCTAACTACGTGCCAGCAGCCGCGGTAATACGTAGGTGGCAAGCGTTGTCCGGATTTACTGGGCGTAAAGAGCGTGTAGGCGGTCCGTTAAGTCCGGTGTGAAATCTCCCGGCTCAACTGGGAGGGGTCATCGGATACTGGCGGACTAGAGGGGGGTAGAGGAAGGTGGAATTCCCGGTGTAGCGGTGAAATGCGTAGATATCGGGAGGAACACCAGTGGCGAAGGCGGCCTTCTGGGCCTACCCTGACGCTGAGACGCGAAAGCGTGGGGAGCAAACCGGATTAGATACCCGGGTAGTCCACGCCCTAAACGTTGGACACTAGGTGTGGGGGGTGTCGACCCCCCCTGTGCCGTAGTTAACGCATTAAGTGTCCCGCCTGGGGAGTACGGCCGCAAGGCTAAAACTCAAAGGAATTGACGGGGGCCCGCACAAGCGGCGGAGCGTGTGGTTTAATTCGATGCAACGCGAAGAACCTTACCAGGGCTTGACATGCCGGTGGTACTGATCCGAAAGGTGAAGGACCCTTCGGGGAGCCGGCACAGGTGCTGCATGGCTGTCGTCAGCTCGTGCCGTGAGGTGTTGGGTTAAGTCCCGCAACGAGCGCAACCCTCGCCGTCAGTTGGATCTCTCTGGCGGGACCGCTGGGATAAACCCAGAGGAAGGTGAGGATGACGTCAAGTCAGCATGGCCCTTACGTCCTGGGCTACACACACGCTACAATGGCCGGCACAATGGGCTGCGAAAGCGCGAGCTGGAGCTAATCCTCCAAAGTCGGCCCCAGTTCAGATTGCAGGCTGCAACTTGCCTGCATGAAGGCGGAGTCGCTAGTAACCGCAGGTCAGCAATACTGCGGTGAATACGTTCCCGGGCCTTGTACACACCGCCCGTCACGTCATGGAAGCCGGCAGCACCTGAAGCCGCTGAGCCAACGCGCAAGCGAGGCAGGCGCCTAGGGTGAGGCGGGTAACTGTGACGAAGTCGTAACAAGGTAGCCGTACGGGAACGTGCGGCTGGATCACCTCCTTTCTAGGGAGTTACGCAGAGCATAACTGCCCTGCCATCTCCTAGGTCGACCCCCCGAAAGTCACTTTCGGGGCCACTGATAACACTCGCCAAGCGCTTCCATCCGCTATCCAGGGGTTAAGGGCCAGGCCCAACCCGGCGCCCAGGCGGCGGCCCCGCTGGCGATAGAGGGGCCAACACCGCCGACCCTGAGCAGGTGGGCGATTAGCTCAGCTGGTTAGAGCGCGGTCCTGATAAGACCGAGGTCGGTGGTTCGAGTCCACCATCGCCCACCACAGACGGAAAATTGGCGGGGCCGTAGCTCAGTTGGGAGAGCGCCGCCTTTGCAAGGCGGAAGTCGGGGGTTCGAGTCCCTCCGGCTCCACCAAACATTGCCGCGGAAGGGGTGAGACTGGCGGAACGCCTGCTCTTGACAATCGAATAGCCGAGCGATAAATAAGGGTCTGGTGCATGCAATAGGTCGGCCAGCATCGGGCCAGCTTCTTTGCGACTGAGACCGCTCGGCGCCGGACTCCCCCGCCCAAGGAAACTTTGGCGGGGAAGCCCGGCGGCAAGCCGGGAGCACGTTAACAAACGAATAGAGAGTGTACCTGAGGCACCCCACTCTGTTTGTGGTGGTAATGGGCTGGTGGTCCAAGCTACTACGGGCGCGCGGTGGATGCCTAGGTGCTGGAAGCCGAAGAAGGACGTGGCGAGACTGCGATAAGCCTCGGTTAGCTGTCTAGCAAGCTCAGCCGGGGATCTCCGAATGGGGTAACCCGCCTCGATGAATAATCGGGGCACCCGCCTTTGGCGGGAGGGAACCGGGGGAACTGAAACATCTAAGTACCCCGAGGAAAAGAGACTATTCCCTCAGTAGCGGCGAGCGAACGGGGAACAGCTCAAACCGTCAGGGAAGGTAACGGCTCACGGGCCAATGCCCTGGCGGGGTTGTAAGACACAGGTAGGCCAAGCCGTGACGCGGCCGGGGAGTTACCAAGCCCTGCTCTAGCAGAAGGACCCTGGAAAGGGCCGCCGTGGAGAGTGAAAGCCTCGTATGCGAAGGGGCGAGGGCCTTCCTGACCTGTGTTCTTGAGTACCACGGGACACGGGAAATCCCGTGGGAAGCCGGGGGGACCACCCTCCAAAGCTAAACACTTCCAGCAACCGATAGTGCAGAAGTACCGTGAGGGAAAGGTGAAAAAGCACCCCGGGAGGGGAGTCAAAAGTCCCTGAAACCGCGTGCCTACAAACCGTCGGAGCTCCGATTCGTCGGGGTGACGGCGTGCCTATTGAAGAATGAGCCGGCGAGTGAATCTCAGTGGCGCGGTTAAGCAAGGAGACTTGCGGAGCCGCAGCGAAAGCGAGTCTGAATAGGGCGCTTCCTTCGGGAACGTCGCTGGGATTCGGCCCGAAACCTGGTGAGCTACCCATGGCCAGGGTGAAGCCTCGATAATATCGAGGTGGAGGCCCGAACCATTTGACGGTGCAAAGTCACTGGATGAGCTGTGGGTAGAGGTGAAATGCCAACCGAACCAGGAGATAGCTGGTTCTCCCCGAAATGCATTGAGGTGCAGCCTCAGGACCAGTCTCTTGGAGGTAGGGCACTGGATGGGCTAGGGGGCACAACGCTTACCAAACCCAACCAAACCACGAATGCCAAGAGATAGGCCTGGGAGTGAGCCCGTGGGGGATAAACCTCACGGACAAGAGGGAAACAACCCAGACCACCGGCTAAGGTCCCTAAGTGTGGGCTAAGTGGGAAAGGATGTGGGACAGCGCAGACAGCCAGGAGGTTGGCTTAGAAGCAGCCACCCTTCAAAGAGTGCGTAACAGCTCACTGGTCGATGCCGTCCTGCGCCGAAAATGTAACGGGGCTCAAGCCCACCACCGAAGCCGTGGTTCCAGATGATTCGTCATCCGGAAGGTAGGGGAGCGTTCCGTCCAGCGGTGAAGCCAGACCGTGAGGCCCGGTGGAGCGGACGGAAGTGAGAATGCCGGCACGAGTAGCAAAAGGCGAGTGAGAATCTCGCCCACCGAATGCCTAAGGTTTCCTACGGAAGGATCGTCCGCGTAGGGTTAGGCGGGCCTAAGGCTAAGGCGCAAAGCCGATGCCGATGGACAGCCGGTTATTATTCCGGCCCCATCTCCACTGACGCTATGAGATGGCGGGGGGACCCAGGAGGGTAGGTTGAGCGGGCCTATTGGACATGGTCCGTCTTTGATCCGTAGGCGTCTGGGGAGAGGCAAATCCCTCCCCAGGTTAAGCTGAGGGATCGAGGGGAGCGGCGACTTCGGTCAAGGCGACTCAGCTAAGCCCACGCTGGCAAGAAAAGCCTCGCCATCCAGTCACAGGGATGTCCGTACCGCAATCCGACACAGGTAGGCAGGGGTAAACGCCCTCAGGTGGTCGAGTGACCCCCCGTCAAGGAACTCGGCAAATTGGCCCCGTAACTTCGGAAGAAGGGGTGCCCCTGTCCGTGAACGGGCTAGCCCCGGGAGCGGACGGGGGTCGCAGCGAAGCGGCCCAAACGACTGTTTAACAAAAACACAGGTCTCTGCCAAAGCGTAAGCTGAGGTATAGGGGCTGACACCTGCCCGGTGCCGGAAGGTTAAGGGGAGGGCTGATAAGGCTCAAACCGAAGCCCCGGTGAACGGCGGCCGTAACTATAACGGTCCTAAGGTAGCGAAATTCCTTGTCGGGTAAGTTCCGACCCGCACGAATGGTGTCACGAGTTGGGCGCTGTCTCGACGGGGGGCTCGGCGAAAATGCAGGACCCGTGAAGATGCGGGTTACCCGCTGCAGGACAAAAAGACCCCGTGGAGCTTTACTGTAGCTTGGCGTTGAAGGCGGGCCAGGGATGCGTAGGATAGGTGGGAGGCTGTGAACCCCCAACTCTGGTTGGGGTGGAGCCACCCTTGAAATACCACTCTTCCCTAGTCTACCTCCTAACTCCGCGTACAGCGGAAGACAGCGCCTGGTGGGCAGTTTGACTGGGGCGGTCGCCTCCTAAAAGGTAACGGAGGCGTCCAAAGGTCCCCTCAGGCTGGATGGAAATCAGCCGTGGAGCGCATTGGTATAAGGGGGCTTGACTGCGAGGCCCACAAGCCGAGCAGGGGCGAAAGCCGGGCAAAGTGATCCTACGGTTCCGTGTGGAAGGGCCGTGGCTTATCGGATAAAAGCTACCCCGGGGATAACAGGCTTATCTCCCCCAAGCGTTCACAGCGACGGGGAGGTTTGGCACCTCGATGTCGGCTCGTCGCATCCTGGGGCTGGAGTAGGTCCCAAGGGTTGGGCTGTTCGCCCATTAAAGCGGCACGCGAGCTGGGTTCAGAACGTCGTGAGACAGTTCGGTCTCTATCCGCAGTGGGCGCAGGAGACTTGCGGGGAGCTGCCCCTAGTACGAGAGGACCGGGGCGGACGGACCGCTGGTGTGTGGGTTGTTCCGCCAGGAGCAAAAAGCCCAGTAGCCATGTTCGGACGGGATAAGCGCTGAAAGCATCTAAGTGCGAAGCCCTCCCCAAGATGAGGTCTCCCATCCCCGCCACGGCGGGGAGTAAGGCCGCGGGAAGACTACCCGCTTGATAGGCGGCATGTGTAAGCCGGGCAACCGGTTCAGCTGAGCCGTACTAATGGCCGAGGGCTTGACCACCAGCCCATTACCCCCACAAAATGTCTTAGGGCACTCTCTGTTCGTTCCCGTCGCGGGGTGGAGCAGCGGCAGCTCGCCGGGCTCATAACCCGGAGGTCGTGGGTTCGAGTCCCACCCCCGCTACCAACTGCAAATGCGGTTGTGAGGCTGGAGGTCTGAGGTTCCGGACTGGAATCTAACCTCTAATCTCCAGCCTCCAGCCTCTCAAGACAGGCGACTGGGGTCCCTGGTGGCTAGAGCGAGGTGGAACCACCCGTTCCCATCCCGAACACGGAAGTGAAACGCCTCAGCGCTGACGATACTGCCCGGGCAACCGGGTGTGGAAAATAGGCCGCTGCCAGGGGCCTTTCTCTTTTCCTACCCTCGCTCTCCCTTCGCAGGCACGGCTGGCCTGCCGGCCGCCTCACCAGGCCAGGGTTCACCTATCTTCCACTGAACGTCCCCTATGCGCTACCTAACGTTCTGTCATATAATGAAGCCGAGGTTGCCCTTTCGTAGCCTCAGCCCATACTCATCTGGAGGTACTGCCCTTGACATCCGAACGCCCAGAGGGAGGGACGCCGCCCGGAGACGAGCCCCAGTCCATGGCGGCCCTCTTGGAGGAGGAAGCGGCCGCTCCTTACACCCAACTCCGCCGCGGGGACATTATCGAGGGGGTGGTCGTCGGCACCGATCGCGACGGTATCCTGGTCGACATCGGCGCCAAGTCCGAGGGCGTCATACCCACCAACGAGATGCGGTGCCTCCAGCCGGAGGGCCCCTCCCGCCTGCAGACGGGGGAAAAGGTGCTTGCCTTCGTCCTCCAGCCGGAGTCTCCGGAGGGCCAGATCATCCTCTCCCTGGACCGCGCCCGCGGTGAGCAGGGCTGGCGCACCCTCCAAGAGTACTTCGAACAGAACAGCGCCTTTGAGGGCTACGTCACTGGCAGCAACAAGGGCGGCCTCCTGGTGAACGTGGAGGGAGTCAACGCCTTCGTTCCCCTTTCGCAGATCGCCAGCGGCCGGCCGGAGCGCGGCTCCCCGGAGGTCACCGAGAAGGCCCTCTCGGAATGGGTGGGACGCACCCTCACCCTCAAAGTGATTGAGCTGAACCGCCGCCGCAACCGCGCCATCGTCTCCGAGCGGGCAGCCTTGCAGGAGAAGCGCGCCGCCGAGAAGGAACGCCTCCTCCAAGAGCTCAACGAGGGCGAGATCTGCACCGGTCGCATAACCAGCATCCGCGACTTCGGCCTCTTCGTGGACGTAGGAGGCGCGGACGGCCTGGTCCACCTCTCGGAACTCTCCTGGGAGCGCACGCCCAAGTCGCCCCAGGACATGTTCAAGATGGGCGACGAGGTGGAAGTATACGTGCTCAAGGTGGACCAGGAGAACAAGAAGATCGCCCTCAGCTTGCGGCGCGCCCAACCCGAACGCTGGGAGGAGATCGTCTCCGGGTTCCGGGAAGGGCAGATCGTCCCCGGCCAGGTGACCAAGCTCGCCCCCTTCGGCGCCTTCGCGCGGCTGGAAGGCCCTATTGAGGGGCTCATCCACATCTCGGAGCTCGTCGACCGTCGGATCAACCACCCCCGAGAGGTCATCGACGAAGGCGACGTCGTGCCCGTCAAGATCGTGCGCATAGAGCATGACCGGCACCGCCTCGGCCTCTCCCTGCGCCAGGCACACGACAAGGCGGAGGAGGACGGCTGGGTGTTCAACGAGAGTGGTGGCGTGGTCTCGGCGCCGCCTGAGGCGCTGGCCAGGCTGGACTTGGAGGCGCCTGCTGAGGAAGAGGAGCCCGCCGAGGCCGAGGAGACCGTCGAGGCCCCGGAGGCGGCAGCCGAGGAGCCTGAGGCCGTCGAGGCGGAGGCCCCCGAGGCTGGCGTAGCCGAGGAGGAGGAAGCCGCCGAGGCCGAAGAGACCGTCGAGGCCCCGGAGGCGGCAGCCGAGGAGCCTGAGGCCGTTGAGGCGGAGGCCCCCGAGGCTGGCGAGCCGGAGGAGGAAGCGGCCGAGGCCGAGGAGACCGTCGAGGCCCCGGAGGCGGCAGCCGAGGAGCCTGAGGCCGTCGAAGCGGAGGCCCCCGAAGCCGCCGCGGCCGCGGAAGAGGAGCCCGCTGAGGCCGAAGAGACCGTCGAGGCCCCGGAGGCGGCAGCCGAGGAGCCTGAGCCCGTTGAGGCGGAGGCCCCCGAGGCTGGCGTAGCCGAGGAGGAGGAAGCCGCCGAGGCCGAAGAGACCGTCGAGGCCCCGGAGGCGGCAGCCGAGGAGCCTGAGGCCGTCGAGGCGGAGGAAGAGGAGGCGGAAGCGGCGGAGGAGGAAGCCGCCGAGGCCGAAGAGACCACCGAGGCCCCGGAGGCGGCAGCCGAGGAACCTGAGGCCATTGAGGCGGAGGCCCCCGAGGCTGGCGTAGCCGAGGAGGAGGAAGCCACCAAGGCCGAAGAGACCGTCGAGGCCCCGGAGGCGGTAGCCGAGGAGCCTGAGGCCGTCGAGGCGGAGGAAGAGGAGGCGGAAGCGGAGGAGGAAGGAACCGAGGTCACCGGCCAGTCCGAAGACGAAGAGGAACCGCCTGTAACGGAAAGCGGGTCGGATGCGTTGAACAAACAGGGGGAGGTCTCACCTGCTGAGGCCGAGTCGGCGCCCGATGAGGGCTCTGCACTCGAGGAGGATGAGACGAGCGGTTAGGCGTTAGGCGGGAGCACGAGTTATGGCGGACAGGTTCGATAAGTTTACAGAGCGGGCCCGCAGGGTTCTGACTCTTGCTCAAGAAGAGGCCCTGCGCTTCAATCACAACTACATCGGTACCGAGCACCTGCTGCTGGGCCTCGTCCGCGAGGGCGAGGGCGTCGCGGCCAAGGTGCTGGCCAACCTGGGCGTGGAGCTCAACAAGGTCCGCTCCGCCGTGGAGTTCATCATCGGCCGCGGCGACCGCGCCGTGATGGGCGAGATCGGGCTTACGCCGCGGGCCAAGAAGGTGATCGAGCTGGCGGTGGACGAGGCGCGCCGCCTGGGCCACCACTACATCGGCACCGAGCACCTGCTCCTGGGCCTCGTGCGCGAGGGCGAAGGGATCGCCGCCGGCGTGCTGGAGAGCCTGGGCGTCAGCCTGGAGAAGCTGCGCGCGGAGGTCACCCGCATCCTCTCCCAGAGCATGCCCCAGGGAGCTGCTCAGGGAGGTCGCGCCGCCACGCGCACGCCCACCGTCGACCAGTTGGGCATCGACCTGACGGCCGCGGCCCGGGCCAACAAGCTGGACCCCGTCGTCGGCCGTCAGAAGGAGATCGAGCGGGTCGTCCAGATCCTCGTCCGTCGCACCAAGAACAACCCGGTGCTCATCGGCGAGCCCGGCGTGGGCAAGACCGCTATCGTGGAGGCCCTGGCCCAGCGGGTGATCAAGGGTGAGGTGCCGGAGATGCTCCAGGGCAGGCGCATCGTCACCCTGGACATCGGCAGCCTGGTGGCGGGCACCAAGTACCGCGGTGAGTTCGAGGAGCGCCTCAAGAAGGTCATCGAGGAGCTGAAGAGCGCCGGCAACTGCATCCTGTTCATCGACGAGATGCATATGCTGGTGGGCGCCGGCGCCGCCGAGGGCGCCGTGGACGCCGCCAACATCCTCAAGCCCTCCCTGGCCCGCGGCGAGCTTCAGTGCGTCGGCGCCACCACCCTGGACGACTACCGCAAGCACATCGAGAAGGACGCTGCCCTGGAGCGCCGCCTCCAGCCCATCGTGGTGGACGAGCCCACTACAGAGGAGACGATAGCCATCCTTCGGGGCATCAAGTCCCGCTACGAGGAGCACCACGGCCTCATCATCAGCGATGAAGCGCTGGAGACCGCCGCTGAGCTGGCCTCCCGCTACGTGCCGGACCGCTTCCTCCCCGACAAGGCGATAGACCTGGTAGACGAGGCCGCGTCCCGGGTGCGCATCAAGCGCTCCTACGCCCCGCCATCCCTCCAGGAGGCGAACAAGGGGCTGGAGAGCCTGCGCCGGGAGAAGGAGGAGGCTATCGCCGCCCAGCAGTACGAGTTCGCCGCCCAGCTGCGCGACCGCGAGGTGAATCTCCAGGACAAGCTGGAAGGGATGCAGGCCGGCTGGAAGACGGAGCAGCAGGAGTCCAAGCCGGTGGTGACGGCGGAGGACATCGGCGAGGTGGTCTCCATGTGGACCGGCATCCCGGTCACCCGCATCGCCTCCGAGGAGTCGCAGCGGCTGCTGCACATGGAGGACGTCCTGCACGAGAAGGTAGTGGGGCAGGACGAGGCGATCCACAACATCGCCAAGGCGGTACGGCGGGCCCGTGCCGGCCTTAAGGACCCCCGGCGCCCCATCGGCGTGTTCATGTTCCTGGGGCCCACCGGCGTGGGCAAGACGTTCCTCGCCCGCGTCCTCTCCGAGTTCATGTTCGGCAGCGAGGACGCCATGATCAGGCTGGACATGTCGGAGTTCATGGAGAAGCACAACGTCTCCAGGCTCATCGGCGCCCCGCCCGGCTACGTTGGCTATGAGGACGCCGGCCAGCTCACCGACACCGTCCGCCGCAAGTCCTACTGCCTCATCCTCCTGGACGAGATCGAGAAGGCCCACCCTGACGTCTTCAACATGCTCCTCCAGATCTTCGACGACGGTCAGCTGACGGACGCCAAGGGCCGTAAGGTGGACTTCCGCAATACCATCGTCATCATGACCTCCAACGTCGGCTCTGACCTCATCCGCAAGGAGACCACCCTGGGCTTCTCCGTGAAGACGGAGGAGTCCAAGAGAGCTGAGGAGCAGTACGAGAAGATGAAGGAGAAGGTGCTCACGGCCATGAAGAACGTCTTCCGGCCGGAGTTCCTCAACCGTCTCGATGCCACCGTCGTCTTCCACGGGCTGTCCAGGGAGCACATCCGCCAGATCGTCGAGAACGAGATGAAGGTCGTCGAGAGCCAGCTCCAGGCCAAAGAGGTCACCCTCGAGATGACCGACGCCGCCAAGGACTGGATCGGCGATAAGGGATTCGACCCCGTCTTCGGCGCCCGGCCCCTGCGCCGCATCATCCAGAACGAGATCGAGGACCGCCTCTCCGAGGCGCTTTTGGAGGAGCGCTTCCACGCTGGCGACACCGTCCGCATCGACGTCCAGAACGACGAGATCATCCTCATCAACGTCTCGGAGCCAGCCCTGACCTGAGCGTAATCCGGAAGCAAGCGAAGCGGGGCCGCCCCTGATCGGGCGGCCCCTTCTCTGTTTCCTGCCCTCCACCCGTTGGCGTCCTGCCGCCCTTCTGTCATAATGGCTGCAAGCCAATGACCACCGCCCGCAGGCCCCCGCGCACCGTCTTCGCCTGCCAGGAGTGCGGCTACGAGACCCCCAAGTGGCTGGGCCGCTGCCCGGACTGCTCCTCCTGGAACACCCTCGTCGAAAGGGTCGCGACCGAGGCGCCGAGGCCCGCGGGACCATCGCCTCCTCCCCTGGAGCTCTCCAGCCTGCCCCACGACGACGAGCCGCGGCTCGCCTTCGGCCTGCCGGAGTTCGATCGCGTGCTCGGCGGGGGTGTCGTGCCCGGCTCCCTCGCCCTCATCGGCGGCGACCCCGGCATCGGCAAGTCCACCCTCCTCCTCCAGGTCGCATCCCTGGCCGCCGACAGCCGCCCCGCCTGCCCTGAGCGTAGTCGAAGGGTCCTCTACCTCTCGGGCGAGGAGTCGGCCCGCCAGATCAAGCTGCGCGCCTCCCGCCTGGGGCTGGCCGGCGACGGCCTGTTCGTCCTCACGGAGACGAACCTGGACGCCGCCCTACGGGAGGCGGAACCCCTGTCGCCGGGCCTGCTCGTCGTCGACTCCATCCAGACGGTCTACACGGAGGCGGCGCCACAGGCCCCGGGCAGCATCGTCCAGCTCCGCCAGTGCACCATGGGCCTGATGCGCTGGGCCAAGGGGACCGGCGTGCCCGCCTTCATCGTCGGGCATGTCACGAAGGAGGGCGACATCGCCGGCCCACGACTGCTGGAGCACATCGTGGACGTGGTGCTGTACCTGGAGGGGGAGCGGTTCAGCAGCTACCGGCTGCTCCGTTCGGTGAAGAACCGCTTCGGCTCCATCGACGAGGTGGGGGTGTTCGAGATGACCGGCCAGGGGCTGGCCGGCGTGGAGAACCCCTCCCAGGCGTTCATCGCGGAGCGGGCCAGCCGTGCCGTGGGCTCAGTGGTCGTGCCCACCCTGGAGGGCAGCCGGCCCCTCCTGGTGGAGGTGCAGGCCCTGACCAGCCCCACCGCCATGCCCACACCCCGGCGCACCGTCAACGGCCTGGACTTCAACCGCCTGCTGGTGGTGGCCGCCGTCCTCACCCGCCGGGTGGGCCTGTCCCTGGCCGGGCAGGACGTCATCGCCTCCGTGGTCGGGGGCCTGCGCGTGCATGAGCCGGCGGCCGACCTGGGCCTAGCCCTGGCCATCGTCTCCAGCCACCGCGACAAGCCCGTGCCGCCGGACCTGGTGGCCCTGGGCGAGGTGGGCCTCTCCGGTGAGCTGCGCTCGGTGTCCCAGCTCGAGCGGCGGCTCCTGGAGGCGGAGCGCCTGGGCTTCCGGCGCTGCCTGCTGCCAGAGTCGGCGCTGGCCCGCGCTAAGCCGAAGACGAAGCTGGAACTGCTTCCCGCTGCCGGCCTGCGGGAGGCGATCAAGCTGGGCCTGCCTGCCGGCAGGCAGGGCTGACGCGATGGAGCCGCTGCCGGAGGCCGTCAGGGAGTTCGTCGCCGCCGCCCGCGTCTGCCGCATCGCAAGACTGCTGCGGACCGGCGAGCCCCACGTCATCCCCGTCTGCCCCGTGTTCGACGGCGAGTCCACGGTGTACGTGGACATCGGCAGTCGCTACGTTTTCGCCGAAGGGCTCCTTGACAACCCGCGCATCGCCGTCCTCATCGACGAGTACGACGACGACTGGAGGCGGTTGAAGGGCGTCCTCCTCCGCTGCCGAGCGGCGAAGGCGTCAGACGAGGAGCGGGACCGCGCCTGGGCTATGATCCGCGAGAAGTTCCCGACGTATAAAGACATGGGCTGGGAGCCGCGGTTGACCCTGGCCCTGCGCATCTACGACTGGCGCCAGTGGGGCGTCACCGCCCCTCCCCGCTACGAGGCGGAGTCGGCCGGCGGTCAGGCTCAAGCCTGACCCACAGAGGTCGATCGCTTTGACGGATTCCCGCGGCGGCGCTACCTTTGTCCCGGCACATGAAGAAAGGAGACGCAATGGAATCCCTGCGAACGCCTGACGAGCGCTTCGTCAATCTTCCGGGGTACGACTTCGCCCCGCACTATATCGAGGTCAACGGCCTGCGAGTGCACCACGTTGACGAGGGGCCGCCGGACGCCGACCCGGTCCTGCTACTACACGGCGAGCCGTCCTGGTCATACCTGTACCGGAAGATGATTCCGGTGATCACCAACGCCGGGCACCGGGCCGTGGCGCCCGATTTCATCGGGTTCGGCCGCTCCGACAAGCTGGTCAACAGGGACGACTACTCGTATCAGATGCACGTGGACATCCTCGCGGAGTTCGTCGAGAGGCTAGACCTACGCCGCATCACGCTGTTCGGCCAGAACTGGGGCGGCCTCATCGGCCTCAGGGTGGCGGCCGAGCACCCGGAGCGGTTCGCCCGCATCGTCGCGGCCAACACAGGCCTGGCCACGGGCGACATGCGTCCGCCGGAGGCGTTCCTGCGCTGGCAGCGGTTGTCGCAGGAGGTGCCGGAGCTAGACATCGGCCGCCTCATCAACTGGGCCTGTGTCACGGACCTGCCGCCGGAGGTCGTCGCAGCGTACGACGCGCCCTTCCCAGACAACCGCTACAAGACGGGCGCCCGCGTCTTCCCGGCCCTGGTGCCGACCTCCCCCGACGACCCCGCGTCGGAGGCCAACCGCAGGGCGTGGGAGGTGTTCAGGCAGTGGGAGAAGCCGTTCCTGACGGCATTCAGCGATGGCGACCCCATCACCCGCGGCGGCGACCGCATCTTCCAGTCGCAGGTGCCAGGGACCAGGGGCCAGCCGCACACGACGATCACGGGCGCTGGCCACTTCCTCCAGGAAGACAAGGGAGAAGAACTAGCCGCCGCCATCGTGGACTTCATCGCGCGGACGACGGGAAAGGCCTAGAACTCGATCTGGCGGTGGCGTAAGAGCACGCTCTGGAGCAGCCCCAGGGCGACGAACAGCATGATCAGAGAGCTACCGCCCTGGCTGATGAAGGGCAGGGGAATGCCCGTTACCGGCAGCAGGCGGATGTTCACCGCGATGTTGATGAACACCTGGAACAGGATCATGATGGCGGTGCCGGTGGCCAGCAGCCGTCCGAACTGATCGCGGGCCAGGGTGGCCACTCGAATCGTCCTGAACAGCAACGCCGCGAACAGGCTCAGCAGCACCAGCGCCCCGATGAGCCCCAGCTCCTCGCCCAGCACGCTGAAGATGTAGTCCGTCGTCGGCGTTTGCAGGAAGTCCAGTTGCGTCTGGCTGCCGTTGGTCAGCCCCTTGCCGAAGATGCCGCCGGAGCCAACGCTGATCTCCGACTGGAGGATATTGAAGCCGCCGCCCAGCGGGTCCGAGTTGGGGTTGAAGAACAGCGCGATGCGCTCCCGCTGGTAGTCGCCCAGGACCGCCAGGGTGGCGAACGGTATCGCCGCCAGCAGGAACCCGGCCAGCATCAGGACGTGCTGCACCCGCGCCCCCGCCACCAGCACCATCCCCACCCAGACGGCGCCGAAGATGATGGCCGTGCCCATGTCCGGCTCCGCCATGACCAGCCCCGCCGGCAGGGCCACCAGCGCCAGCGAGGTCAGGAACACCCGCACGCGCGTAATCTGGAGCTGGCGGTCGGCCAGGTAGCGGGCCAGGGCGATGATGGTGAGGAGCTTGGCCACCTCCGAGGCCTGTACCTGTGTCCCGGCTATGGTGATCCACCGCCGCGAGCCGAAAGCGCTCTCGCCCAGGAACAGCGCCGCCATCAGGACGAGGATCGCCAGGGCGTACAGCGCCGGCGCCATCTGCCCGAACAGCCGGTAGTCCATCCAGGCGATGATCGCCATCACGGCCAGCCCGAACAGGGCGAACATCGCCTGCTTGGCCACCGGGTGGCTGAGGCCGGCGATGCCGTCAGGGTAAGCCGTCAGCGAGGCGCTGTAGATGAGCAGGGCGCCGTAGGCCACCAGCGCCGCCGCCAGCAGCACCAGCGAGTAGTCGAAGTGGCGGATGATGCGGCGCTCCACTACTGCCCCTCCTCCGGCCCTTCGGCTTCGCTCAGGGCAGGCTTCTGGGCCAGCTGGGGGCCGTGGAAGTAGTAGTCCAGGATCGCCCTGGCCGCCAGCGCCGCGTCGCTGCCGCCGCCCCGCTGGAAGAACACCACCACGGCGACCTCCGGCTCATCGTACGGGGCGAAGCCCACGAACCAGCCGTGGGTCTCGTGGGAGCCGTCGAAGCGGACCGGGCCGAACTCCGCCGTCCCCGTCTTGCCGGCCACCTCGATGCCCGGCACGGCCGCCTCCCTGGCCACGCCCTCGGTCACCGACTGGCGCATCGCCTCCCTCACGATCTGGAGGTACTCCGGCTCCACCGGCGCCGTGCTGCGCATGCTCTGCTCAAACCGCTGGAGGACGTTGCCATGGCCGTCCCGCACCTCCCGCAGCAGGTGCGGCGTCAGCACCTTGCCGCCGTTGCCTACCGCTGACACGGCCGTGATGAGCTGGAGCGGCGTCACCGTCAGGTAGCCCTGGCCGATGCCGAAGTTGTAAGTGTCGCCTATCGTCCAGAGATCGCCGATGACTTCCTCCTTCCACTGGGCGTCGGGCACCAAGCCGGCCGATTCCCCCGGCAGGTCCACGCCCGTCGGTTCGCCCAGGCCGAAGGCGCGCGCGTAGCGGGCAACCCGAGCCTCGCCCAGACCGCGGAACCCCTCGTCCGCTTTGCCACCGGCCAGGTAGTAGAAGTACACGTCGGAAGACATCGCGATGCCGCCGTAGAAGTCCAGCGCTCCCAGGGCTGCCCAGTCTGGAAACCTGTACACCACGTTAGGGTCGTATTCGTGCTCCACCGTGATGTAGCCGCGACTGGTGATGGTGGTGCTGGCGGTGGCGATCCCCTCCTGGAGGGCCGCCGCGCCGACGATGGTCTTGAACGTGCTGCCCG